>VOFH01000984.1_pt1 | contig 128001 bp, 122 predicted proteins | sample 5384091 | NCBI WGS metagenome assembly VOFH01 (sample SAMN12384727, study PRJNA508395) | human gut metagenome | isolation source: healthy gut G | host: Homo sapiens
CCATCCCCGCTGAAACTGGAAAGCCCCGGCCCGCTCTTCTTTAAGCAGAAGCGAGTGGGCCGCAATGGCCGTGTTTTCTACATCCATAAGCTGCGCAGCATGTATATGGATGCCGAGGAACGCAAAAAGGAACTGATGGCCCAGAACGAGATGAACGGCCTGATGTTCAAAATGCAGGATGACCCCCGCATTACCAAGGTGGGTAAGTTCATCCGCAAAACAAGCATTGACGAACTGCCGCAGTTCTTTGATGTTCTGCGCGGAGATATGAGCCTTGTCGGCACCCGCCCGCCCACGCTGGACGAGTATAAACAGTACGAAAGCCACCACAAGCGCCGCCTGTCCATGAAACCCGGCATCACGCTTTGGGATGCAAACAGATATATCCGTCGATCTTAGCGACCATGGTCTGGGTGGCATCGAACAGGGAGCCGTAACGCATGCCGATAACGTCAGAAGAAACGATCGGATCCTCGTTGTAGCCGAAGCTCTCGGAGGCAGCAGCCTTCATAGCAGCGTTGATAGCTTCCTTGGTGACGTCCTTGCCCTTGACGACGGCAACCAGAATGGTGGTGGAGCCGGTGGGAACGGGAACGCGCTGAGCGGAGCCGATCAGCTTGCCGTTCAGCTCGGGGATAACCAGGCCGATAGCCTTGGCAGCGCCGGTGGAGTTAGGAACGATGTTCTGAGCACCAGCACGAGCGCGGCGCAGGTCGCCCTTACGCTGCGGGCCGTCCAGAATCATCTGGTCGCCGGTGTAAGCATGAACGGTGGTCATGATGCCGGAAACGATCGGGAAAGTCTTGTTCAGGGTGTCGGCCATAGGAGCCAGGCAGTTGGTGGTGCAGGAAGCAGCAGAGATAACCTGGTCATCCTTGGTCAGGGTCTTCTCGTTGACAGAGTAGACGATGGTCTTCAGGTCGTTGCCGGCAGGAGCAGAGATAACGACCTTCTTAGCGCCAGCAGCGATGTGAGCCATGCTCTTCTCTTTGCTGGTGTAGAAGCCGGTGCACTCCAGAACAACGTCAACGCCGATCTCGCCCCACGGGCAATCCTTAGCGTCCTTAATGGCGTAGATCTTGATCTCCTTGCCATCGACGATGATGGAATCCTCGGTAGCTTCGACGGTGTGCTTGTTCTCACCGATCTTGCCCAGGAAAGAGCCCTGAGCGGTGTCGTACTTGAGCAGGTGAGCCAGCATAGCGGGGCTGGTCAGATCGTTGATAGCGACAACTTCGTAGCCGTCAGCCTCAAACATCTGACGGAAAGCCAGACGGAGGTGCTGATCTATGGACATCCTGCAGGAATTGCTGCGCCAGCGCGCCCTGTTGCAGCGAATGCAAGAACTCACAACGAAGCTATGATAAAAAGATGTTGTGAGGGCAATGATTTATCCTATGACAGATTCTGATGTTATGAAACGGTTATGCCACCTCATCGCTGAAATTGATTTTTGATGCTGATAACACCATCCGCTGCGTGCCGAATTATAAAACAAAAGGCGGGAGAGCCGGTTGAAACGTTTGTTTCAACCGGCTCTCCCGCTGCCTTTGGAGCGGCCGACGAGGCTCGAACTCGCTACCTCCACCTTGGCAAGGTGGCGCTCTACCAGATGAGCTACGGCCGCATAAAAAAATCACCGAAGACTGTTCGGTGATTTTTTTGTTGGCTGCCCCAGTCCGACTTGAACGGACGACACCCTGATTAACAGTCAGGTGCTCTAACCAACTGAGCTATGGGGCAATATTTAACTTGTCGTGTCAGGTGCTCTCGCTGACGACTCCATTATTATAGCAATCACGGTTTGCTTTGTCAACACTTTTTCCCAAGTTTTTTTGATTTTTTTGCTGAATTTCCGGTGCCGCTTTTAGGCACTCTGTATATTGTTGCAAAACAAAAGCCAGGTACAACCTGTTGGGTCACACCTGGCGAATGGTTCGGTTTTACCTTTACAAAAAGCGTCCTGTCACACTTTCGGGTGTGGCTTTGATCTGCGCCGGGGTGCCTGCGGCCACCACACGGCCGCCTTTTTCGCCGCCGCCCGGGCCCATATCCACGATATAATCCGCACTGCGGATCACGTCGAGGTCATGCTCGATGACGATGACCGTAGCGCCGTTGTCGATCAGTGTGCGGAAAACGCCCAGCAAGGTCTGCACATCCAGCGGGTGCAGGCCGATGGTCGGCTCGTCAAACACAAACACCGCGTGGGACTGGGTGCGCTCCATTTCGCTGGCCAACTTCAGGCGCTGGGCTTCTCCGCCGGAAAGGCTGGGCGTTTCCTCGCCCAGGGTCAGGTAGCCCAGCCCTAGATCCTGCAGCACTTGCAGGCGCTGGCGCACCAGCTTCCTATCCTTGCACAGATCCAGCGCCGTATGCACGTCGCAATCCATCAGCCGGGGAAGTGTGGTAGTGCGGCCGTGCTTGTCGATCAGCTTCACGTCGTCGGCCTCGCGGGCATAGCGGGAACCATGGCAAGCGGGGCAAGGGATCTCCACATCCGGCAAGAACTGCACGTCCAGGCTGATGACGCCGGTGCCATCGCACACCGGGCAACGCAGTTTGCCCGTGTTGTAGGAGAAATCGCCTGCCTTGTAGCCGTGGGCCTTGGCGTCCTGAGTGTGGGAAAAAATCTTGCGCAGTTCGTCGTGGACGTTGGCATAGGTAGCCACAGTGGACCGCACGTTGATGCCGATGGGCGTGGCATCGATGAGCTTGACCTGCTCGATGCCCTCGGCTGTTACTGCCTTGACATGGGACGGCAGTGGACGGCCCGCGGTACTGGCCGCAAGGGCAGGCACCAGGCTTTCCAGAATCAGCGTGGTCTTGCCGGAGCCGGACACGCCAGTGACGACGGTCAGCCTGCCCTTGGGGATGTCTATCTCCAGCGGGTGCACCGTGTGAATAGCATCGGTGGAAAGGTGTATGCGGCCCTCGGCAAAGAGGTCGCTCTTCCCCGCCCCGGCAGGCAGCACGGCGGCCGCCGGGCGCAGAAAGGGTCCGATCATCGACTTGGGGTCCTGCTCAATTTCGGGCACAGTGCCCTGAGCGATGACGTAACCACCGCCCGCACCGGCTTCGGGGCCCATCTCGATGATCCAATCGGACTCGGCCAGTACCTGGGTGTCGTGATCCACCAGTACCACCGAGTTACCGTCCTCGACCAGATCGTGCATCACGCCGGTCAGGCCGGTGATGTTGGAGGGGTGCAGCCCAATAGAGGGTTCATCCAGCACATACAGAACGCCGGTAGTGCGGTTGCGCACCGCGCGGGCCAGCTGCATACGCTGGCGCTCGCCGGTGGAAAGGGTAGCCGCGGCGCGGTCCAACGCCAGGTAGCCCAGCCCCAGGTCCATCAGGCGGCGGGCTGCGGTGCGGAAGGACTCGCAGATGCTCTCGGCCATGGGGCGCATTTCCGCGGGCAGGCTGGCGGGCACGCGGTCCACCCACTGGGTCAGCTCGGCCAGCGGCATCGTGCAGGCATCGGCCAGCGAAATGCCCTGCAGACGGGGTGCGCGGGCGGCCTCGGACAGACGGGTACCGTGGCAGGCCGGGCAGGTCTCCTGCTTGAGGAACTTTTCCACCCGCTTCATGCCCTTTTCGTCCTTGACCTTGGCGAGCGCGTTTTCCACCGTGTAGACCGCATTATAATAGGTAAAGTCCAGTTCACCGGCTTCGGGGGTGTTTTTGGCCTTATAAAAAATGTGTTTTTTCTCCGCCGGGCCGTGATAGACGATTTCTTTCTCGGCGTCGGTCAACTGGTTGAAGGGTACATCGGTGCGCACGCCCATGGCACGGCAGACATCGGTCATCAGGCTCCACATCAGGGAATTCCAGGGGGCGACTGCGCCATCGTCGATGCTCAGCGTCGGGTCGGGTACCAGCGTGGCCAGGTCCACCGTGCGCACGGTGCCAGTGCCGCCGCAGGTGCGGCAGGCCACCCTGGCTGTTGAATGCCAGTTCCTCGGCAGAGGGTGCGCGCACCGTGGCCCCGCAGGTGGGGCAAATCAGCGGCTTTTCAGCCGCCACAGCCAGGCTGGGCGGCAGGTAGTGACCGTTGGGGCAGCGGTGGCTGGCCAGCCGGGAAAACATCAGCCGCAGGCTGTTCAGCAGCTCGGTGCCGGTGCCAAAGGTGCTGCGGATGCCTGGCACCCCCGGCCGCTGGTGCAGCGCCAGCGCGGCGGGAACATACAGCACCTCGTCCACATCAGCTTTGGGGGCCTGGGTCATGCGGCGGCGCGTGTAGGTGGAAAGTGCGTCCAGATACCGGCGCGAACCTTCGGCATACAGCACGCCCAGCGCCAGCGAAGATTTGCCGGAACCGGATACACCCGCAATGCCGACGATCTTGCCCAGGGGGACGTCAACGTCGATATTTTTCAGGTTATGGACCCGCGCGCCGCGGATCTTGATTGCTTCTTTGGTTGGCATGGTCGTTCCTCTGTATATAAATAGGTTACAAAAAGCGGGCAGATGCGAGCATCCGCCCTTACAGATGGGTAATTACGTATTTTCTTCGCTCTTGCCCAGTTCCAGCTGGCGGAAGCCTTCGCCATGGACCTCGTTGGATTGCAGCATGATGATAAAGCTGGCCGGGTCCATCTTCTGGATGGCGTGCTCGATCTCGTACAGCTGCTTGTTGGAACAGGCGCAGAGCACTACATCCTTGGGTGCGCCGCCATAGCCGCCGCGCCCCTGTAAAATGGTGGCACCGCGATCCGCCACGCGGTCGATCTCCTTGCAGGCGGCCTCGCCGTCGTCGGTCACGATCATGGCCAGCATCGAGGAGGAGAAGCCGAACATCATCTTATTGATGACCGCCGAGGAGACAAAGTTGAAGATAAGGCCGTAGATGATGGAGTCCACGTCGTGGAACACCAGACCGTTGGCCACAATGACAGCCAGCGCCGCCGCAAAGGTGATGTTGCCAAAGGGCAGGTGCGGGTGCTTGACCTTGACGGCCATCGTGATAAAGTCGATACCGCCGGTGCTGGAGTTCTGCATGTAGATCAGCGCATCGCCGATGCCGCAGATGACGCCGCCGCACAGGGTGGCCAGCAGGCGGTCGCCGGTGTAGACCGGCATCATGGGCAGAAGATAGTCGGTAAACACGGCGAACAGCACCATGCAGCGCATGCTGCGCAGCAAAAACGACTTGCCCAGCACCTTGTAGCTGAACAGGATGATGGGGATATTGATGAGCACGTTGGACAGGCCCATGGGGATACCGAACAGACGGTACAGGATGGCGCAGACGCCCGCAACACCGGTAACAGGCACACCCGATGCCACGGCAAAGCTGTAGATGCCGGCAGCCGCGACAAAGCAGCCCAACACCTCCAGCAGCAGGTTTACGTGTTTGTTTTGGGTCATGATGTACCTCCTTACAAAATGGGGAAAGCTGAAGAAAAGGGCGGGGGCATACTGTGATGCTCCCGCCCTGTGTGTTGCACAGACGTTCTTTTACTTAGAGACAGTCTTTTTGATTTTGGATGCGCTGTAAGTATTGATGGCCGAGCTGTCCAGGTTATGTTCCAGTGCGGCGCCGTCGGCGTAGAGCTTATCCTGGATCTCGTCGCTCTTCATGCTGGTCAGCATATCATACATGCTGTTCAGCTGGTCAACGGTATAGGTCTTGAGCGGGTCGATGCGGCGGGCCACCAGCAGGGTGGTGCCCAGGTCGATGGTCGTCCAGGTGCCCAGGGGGATCTCATCCAGCGGGTCGGTCAAGTTGTTGTAGCCGTCGCCGCCAAAGCTGGAGAGATCGTCCGGGGTGTACAGCTGAACCGGCGTAGTAGACCGCCTGGGCAGACTCGATCGTGCTGCCCATGGCGCTCATGGCCTGGGGCACGTAATTCATGGCAGCGGTGTACAGGGCGCTGTTGCTGGCGGTCTCGGCGGTAGCCTGTTCGTTCAGTTCAGCCAGGCACTGGGCCGCGATGTCCTCGATCTGGGACTTCTGGTCATCGGTGGCCAGAGAGTAGCTGGAGTAGTTCACCAGCGGGAACTGCACGGTCTCGACGTAGTAGCAATCGTTGTTGACGTAGTCGGTGTACTCGGCCTCGGTCACGGGGCTGGTGCCGTCGGCGCCGTAGGTCAGGTTCAGGATGGCCTTGGCCTTCTGGGCGTTCAGCAGGTAGGTCTCCACCGTGGACTTGGAAATGCCGTTGGCGGTGTACAGGTCGCCGTTGGAATTCCACAGGCTGTCGGCAGAGTTGGCAGCCTCGGCGGTGGCAGCATCATCCAGCACACCGCCCAGCTCGTCGAACTCCTTTTCGACAGCAGCGAAGTACTCGATGGCGTGGGTGGTCAGCTGGCTGATGTAGTCGGCGCCGTCGGTGGTAACTTCCTCGCCGTTAATGGTGCCGGTGCACTGGGCCTTCAGCACGACCTTGACATCGTTGGCGGTTTCGCCGGTCGCCAGGTCGGCTAGGCCGGAAGCGGTGTTGTAGGCGTTATACTGGGCCAGCAGGTAGATGCCGGCCGGGATCTCGACCCCGCCGATGGAGCCCACATTGGCAGGCGTAGACATAGCACAGCCGCCCAAAGCCAGCAGCATGGAAGCAGCCATGCCCAGGCTGAACAGTTTGGTTTTGATGGAACGCATGATCGGTTCTCCCCTTTATAATACTTGGCAGGGCGTATAACACCCTGAATTAGTATTATACCGCGTTTAATCGCGTATTGCAAGCCCTGGCCCCGGTGTGGTATACTGGCTTCACGAGAGTTTCACATATTATAATAAGGAGTACGCCATGCTTCTGACCGAACAGGCCGCCCGGCTGCAGTGCGGCGATTGGGCGCCGTTTTTTGCAGCCGAGTGCGCCAAGCCCTACTTTGCCGCTCTGGACGCCTTTGTAACTGAGGCCGCCGCCCACACCACCGTCTACCCGGCTGCCGAGAATATCTTTGCTGCCTTTGCCGCCTGCCCGGCCGCGGGCATCCGCGCGGTGATCCTGGGGCAGGACCCCTACCACGAGCCGGGGCAGGCCATGGGGCTGTCTTTCTCGGTGCCCGATGCCTGCAAGGCACCGCCCAGCCTGCGCAACATTTTTAAGGAACTGGAAAACGAGACCGGCACCCAGCGCGCTCACAACGACCTGACCCCCTGGGCGCAGCAGGGCGTGCTGCTGCTGAACACCGTGCTGACGGTGGAGCAGGGCCGCGCCTTTGCCCACGCCAAGCAGGGCTGGGAAACTTTCACCAGGGCCGTGCTGGAATACGCCGTGCAGCAGAGCGTTGCCCCCCTGGCCGCTGTGCTGTGGGGCAAGCCCGCCCAAAAGTACGCGCCGGTGTTTGCCGCTGTGCAGGACCGCCGCCCCGTGCTGGTGCTGGAATCGGCCCACCCCAGCCCGCTTTCAGCGTACCGTGGGTTCTTTGGGTCGGCACCCTTTGGTAAGATCAACGCCTTTTTGCAGCAGCACGGAGAAGCAGCGATCGATTGGCTGAAATAAGTCGCGCAAGAAAGTGAAAAAGCCCCGGCAGGCTGACAGCGGTGCCGGGGTGGGTATAATAAAGACAACAAAAGGCACTGCGACAAGCGGTTGACCCTTTGGGCTAAGGAATTAGAAAAGCTCTAATAACCGTCACCGGCCAGGGTGGCGGTTATTGCTTTTTACCACTAAACTCAGCGTAACAGTCTTGTGACCGATATGGGAAGTCAATGTAAAACGCATGGTCTCCCCCCTTTTCGGGTAGTGGGGCCAACCGCCTGCCGTTGTGTACAGCGCCTTGCCGCCGAAGCGGCAATTTCAGCATGCTATATTTCGACAGATCCCGCAAGCCCAATCCCGGTGCCTGCGGGCTTTTGTTTTGCGTATTTTTCCCGATAAAACCAAAAGCCATGGGAAATCTTACGATTTACCATGGCTTTTGTTGGCGGAGTAAGAGAGATTTGAACTCTCGCGGCCCTTTCGGACCCTACGCCCTTAGCAGGGGCGCCTCTTCGACCTCTTGAGTATTACTCCACAAGTCAAAGTGATAAACTATTCACTTTTTCACACAAAATGGCGGAGAGGATGGGATTCGAACCCATGGTCCGCTCGCGCGAATCGCTGGTTTTCAAGACCAGTTCCTTAAACCACTCGGACACCTCTCCACAGTGGCTGCCGCCAGATGCGAGTATTATAATACCACAGGCCCCCAAGGTTGTCAACCCCGGAGGCCTGTTTTTTCTAAAAAAATCTATAAAATTTTTAGTCGGCAGCTTTAAAGCCCACGCTGTACATAAAGCGGACGAAAGCCTGCTGTCCGGCGGCGTCCTGCTTAAAGACACCGGCGTTCTCCAGCACGCGGCTGAACACGATGCCGATCTCCTTCTTCACGACTTCGTTGGCCTCTTCGGGGCGCAGGGCCGTGCCATACTTGGCGATCAGCGCATCGATCCAATCGGCGTGTACGGCCAGGTTAGAGCCCTCCTTGCGGCTGGTGTTGGGCTGCTGGCCGCTGAGGATCTCGGCGATCTGGGCGCCCTGTTCTTTCAGGCGGGCGGGCAGGATGGCCAGACCCATGACCTCGATCAGGCCGATGTTTTCCTTTTTAATGTTGTGATATTCCTTGTGGGGATGGAAGATACCGTCGGGGTACTCCTCGCTGGTGCGGTTGTTGCGCAGGGCCAGGTCCAGGATGTAGCCGTCCGTCTCATCGTAATGCAGGATAGGCGTTACGGTGTTGTGGGGGGTATCGCCGGTGTGGGCCAGGATGCCCACGCTCTCGTCGCTGTACTCGCGCCAGGCGGTCAGGATGTTGTTGGCCACGGTCTGCATCTGCTGGCTGCTGCGGCCCACCAGGCGCACAGCGGAGACAGGCCAGTTCAGGATGCCCGCCTTGACGCCGGGATAGCGCACGTCCTTCATAGGCAGGGCGATGTCGGCTTTCTGCATGGGGAAGACATAGCGCCCGCCCTGGAAATGGCTGTGGCTCAGGATGCTGCCGCCTACAATAGGCAGGTCAGCGTTGGAACCGCAGGTGTAATGGGGGAACTGGCTGACGAAATCAAATATCTCGACCAGGGTCTGCTTGTTCATCTCCATGGGCTTATGCTGCTCGTGCAGCATGATGCAATGCTCGTGGAAATAGGCGTATGGACTGTACTGCAGGTAGAACTGCTCCCCTGCCAGCTCAATGGGCACAATGCGATGGGTCTGGCGGGCAGGGAAGTTGATGCGCCCCGCATAGCCGATATTCTCCTTGCACAGCATGCAGGCGGGGTAGCCGCTCTTGGGCTGCAGGCGCTCCAGGGCGATGGTCTTTGGGTCCTTCTCGGGCTTGGTCAGGTTGATGGTAATTTCCAGCTCACCGTAAGGGGTGGCCGTGTTCCACTGGATGTTCTTGGCGATCTGGGCAGTGCGGATATAGTTCGTTACCACGCAGAAATCATAGAACCAGTCGGTAGCAGCCTTGGCGCCCTTTTTCACGTACAGCTTATGGAACTTTTTGCAGACTTCGCTTTCGCGCGGCATCAGGGCACCCATCATGCGGGTTTCAAAGTTGATGCGGTACTGCGGCACACTGCCGTCAAACAGGCCCTTGGCGGCGGCAAGCTCCACCATCTCGTCCAGCAGGGCGGCGGGGGTCGCCGGGTCCTCCTTCGGCGGTTTGGTCTCGCTGGGGGCGGCCAGCTGCAGCAGATCCAGCAGCGTGTTGCGGGCCACCAGCTCATCCAGTTCTTTGATCAGCTTATGCTTACGCCCGAAGCGCAGCAGGCGCTCCACATCCAGTGCAAGGCGCGCGTCGCGCTGCTCCGGCGTCAGGGTGGTGCAGTCAAAATCGTTCTTTGCCATGATACAAGCCCTCCTGTAGCGGTGTGTTTTGTGTTCCGTTGTATTTACCATACCGCTTTTTCCTCTCGTTTTCCATGGCGCTGTGTGCCAAGGTTTTGCAGTTTTTGACCAAACTGCGATTTGCACCGCGCAATTTTCTGTCTCTATTGTCGCATTTTGGCGCTGGGTTGTCAATAATTTGTTTTTATGTATGAGTCTGGCACAACGGAAAAACCCGGCACTGCAATGCCGGGTCTTTTCTATAAGATATAGTTGTAGCGTAAAGGTTCCTTGAGGGGAGCTGTCTGCGCGTAAGCGCAGACTGAAGGGTGGCTGGGTGAGTTTCGTAGCTAAAGCAGTCACCCCTCAGTCGGCTACGCCGCCAGCTCCCCTCTAGGAGAGCCTTATTGCTCTGCAAACTGGAATTGTTCTAAATCTTCGCGGTTGCACCTTCTTGCCCTTCGGACAAGGAGTCTCCCTCGTTCAAAGTTCTTACAAAATTTCTGTTTAACGATTTCTTTTTCCGGTATTCTCTGTCCCTCGGATTTCCTCATGATAGAAATAATCCACGATCACCGGATGTCCCTGCGGGACTCTGCCATAAGGCATTTCATTATCCACAAAGGGGCAATCATACTTCTTAGCCATTTCCTCAGCTTTTACTTCAAGTGCTTCAAAGTAGCTGCGGTTATGCTTGTTATAGATCTCATCGTAAAGTGGTACAAGATCAGGATAATTTCCGGCGATATAAGCCATAATTGTCTTTTTGAAACCGCCTCGAAGATTGAGATTTTCGAGCCAGAACAGATCGCACTGATCCTTTACCCGCTCAAAGATTGCTTCAAAATCCGTGATACCGGGAAATACCGGAGATACGAAACAGACTGTACGGATACCTGCTTCATATACCTGCTTCATTGCAGCGATACGGCGCTCAATGCTAGAAGCAGAGTCCATATCGTTCTTGAAATTTTCATCTAGTGTGTTGATCGACCATGAAACGGTTACTCGTCCAAGCTTCTTCAGCAGATCAATATCTCGTACCACAAGATCCGACTTTGTGCAGATCAGAATATCTGCGTCACTGCCGATCAGCTGCTCCAGAAGTTTTCTGGTATTCCCGAATTGCTCCTCCTGTGGATTGTAGCCATCTGTCACAGAACCGATGACCACCCGCTGTCCGGCATATTTCTTCGGATTTTTAATTTCCGGCCAATGCTTCACATCAAGGAAAGTGCCCCATTCCTCCGTGTGTCCGGTAAAGCGCTTCATAAAAGAAGCATAGCAATACTTGCAGGCATGTGTACAGCCTACATATGGATTGACCGAGTAACCGCCTACCGGCAGACTGGACTTGGTCATGATGTTCTTTGTTTCCACCTCACGAATGAGGATTCCATCGATTACTTCTGCCATGATCTCTGCACCTCCAACACTTTGTTGAATTCCTCCGGCATTTCCTGAATCATATTTTCATTCCCTATGATAGGGACAAGATCTTCCTTCATAAATACCGGAATGTCAAGCATATGAGCCTGATCCGTCAGAGACCATGCCCACTCCGGCTCCGTATGAACCTTCCTGCTCTGAACTCCAGTCATGGTGCCGACAACGATCCAGTTGATCCCGGAAAGATCAACTGAACCTGGATTGTCGAATAGCGGCTCAAAGGTAACATGATAGTGTTTTGCTCTGACATTTTCCCGTAGTGCGTCAATACGCCACAGTTCTGCTTTTCTCGTCACCGTAACACCAAACCATGCGTTTTCCAAATCTGTATCAAAATCCAGCAGATCTGGTCGCTTTGTAAGGAACAGGAACTGATGCTGTGGATTTTCACGGATTTTTTCAAATACCTCGTCTCTCCATTCTGACTTCCAGCCGGAAAGATCGCTCATACCGGTAAGAAGAAAGTTCTGCGGACGTTTCTTTTCCATCATCTTGAGCTTACCCGGAAAGAATTCAGGGTCAGCAAAGTCATCAATCATATGCCAACGTTTCACATTATTGCGGGCATAGCAATATGCACACCCCACTGTACATCCGATGACGATATTCATGTTTTGAATCTGATCTTTGATACAAATACTCATGATTTCTGCCACTCCTCAAGATTCTTTCTGATACGGTCGAGGCATTCCTCAAACTGGGTAATTTCTTCCTCCGAAAAACCTTTGTAGTAAATACTGCCCATTTTATCAGATACAGAATCGTATTTGTCTTTTAAGGCATGTGCTTTTTCAGTCAGAAACAGGAGTGTTTTCCTTTTGTCCGTTTCAGACTGAACACGTCTTATCAGCCCTTGATTTTCCATTCTTTCCAGCATCGTAGTAAGAGAAGTTATCGCTAATCCACATTTAATCGAGAGTGACCTGATTGAGATTCCATCTTCCTGCCACAGTACATAAAGAATACGCCCTTGGGCTCCGTTAAACGCATCAATATTCTTTTCGCTGAGAATCTTCTCAAAGATTCGATCTCCAAGTTGTTTTATTTTTGTAACAAGAAATCCGCCATTCATTTTCACACAAAAAACTCCTATATAGTATTTTATCAAATAATACTATATAGGAGTTGGGCAGCAGGTACTCGGCCTTCAGCGGGTTGGGGGGGCGGCTTTTTCGAAGAACTCCACAAAACCGTCCTCCAGCACCTTCACGAACTCCGGTGTCAGGCCCCAGAAATTCATCGAAACCAGGCTCTCAACGTCGATGGTCTTGCCGCCGGCAGCTGCACCCTCGGCAGTTTTCTCAATGCCGCTGGTCTCCAGCACGCCGGTCAGGTAATGCTGGTCGTTCATCTGGCAGACACCGCGGGTCACAGCGCCGTTATCGCTCAGGGTGTTCTTCAAAACAAAGCCGGCCATGGACAGGGCGTTCGGTTTGTCCGGGGTGTAGCCCTGCAGGAAGTTGTGAATCTGCACAAAAGCTTCCTTACCGTAGTAGTCGTCAGCATTGATAACGGCGAACGGCTCCTTGATGACATTCTTGCAGGCCAGAACTGCCTGGCCGGTGCCCCAGGGCTTGCTGCGCTCAGCGGGAACTTCGTACCCGGCGGGGATGGCATCCTTCTCCTGGAAAGCATAGGCAATCTCAACGCCCAGGTCGGCACAGGTCTTTTCAATGCGGTTGCCGATGGCTTCCTTGAAAGCCTCCTCAATGTCGTGGCGGATGATAAAGACAATCTTGTCAAACCCGGCTTCGATGGCATCGTGGATGGAGTAATCCATGATGATCTCGCCGTTGGGGCCGACAGCGGCCAGCTGCTTGATGCCGCCGCCAAAGCGGGAGCCGATGCCGGCTGCCATAATGACCAATGCTGTTTTCATACGTTTTCCTCCTGAAATATCGGTTATCCTTACTTCTTCATATTTTTACATCGTCAAAAACCGGATTACGGCATTCAGGTCCGGTCCCATCAGGAAAGATCCCAGAACCCCGGCTGCGATGTAAACACCAAGGTAGATAAAAACGGCTGCCCAGCTGGTGCCGCCGGTTGCGGCCAGGGCATCGCTGCGTTGCGGGCCTTCGGGGCAGCGGTCATAAACGCGGTGAATGCGGCGTTCGCTTTCTTTTTTATACCAGTACACAGCAAACAGGCCGCGAATAACCATCTGGATAAAGTTCAGCACATAACATACCTGCATGGCCGTGGGAATTAGCCGCAAAAAACGGCATACCCACCATCCACTCCGCACCGGATACCGCCATCAGGTACAGCAGGGAGGGCAGCGTCACAATAAAATCCAGCAGCGCAAAAAGAACACCCTGCTTCCACATTTTGCGGTAGAAGAAATAGAAAGGCCCAAGGAAAAAGGCGGAGAACGAGATGACTGCTTTGCGCCGGGTTTCCTGCATGCGGAAGAACTGCATCATATAATAAATGCTGGACGGCCCAACATAGCTGGCCCAGTCCCGCGCCTTGATGCCGTCAATCGGGTCATCGGGGCCGACTTCCTTGCAGGTAAAGCCATCCGGCCCCATGCTGCCTGCACTGAAAAAGTCCTGGTCGGGTGCCTGTTCTTGGCGCGGTGCCTGGCGATACTGCGGGGCGCCGCCGGCCTGGTGGCTGCCGTTGGCGTACACCGGGCCGTTGCCGCCGGGGGCGGGGTGATCCTGCCGGTACTGTACGTTATCCGGGTGGTCCGGCAGCGAAACGCCGCAGTGGTTGCAGTATTTTGCGCCCAGCGGGTTATGGGTGCCGCAGTTGGGGCAGACGATATCATCCGGCCGGTCGGAAATCACGTTGTCCGGGGTCCATTCAAACCCGGCAGCGTGGTCTGCCTGATGCACGCAGACACCGACCTTTTTCCAGCATTCGCGGTGGTACGGTGTGCCGCAGTCCGGGCAGACAACGATATCATCTGCTTCTTTGAATTTTTGTTTGCATACGGGGCAGGTATTGCCCTTGTAATCAGCCATGTGTGGTCCTCCGAATTTTCAGGGTGGGGGAGTGTTATCCTGCCCATCCATCTTGTTCCGCTGCGGCCAAAAAGGCGCAAACGAAATAATTTAGCCATATTATACACCATATGTCCATGGAAAGCAAAGAACTTTTCGTGAATAAGCGGGCAGAAAGCGGATTTTTGCAGAATATTTGCAGATTTTGGCCTGCCGATAGCTGGTGTGTATCAAAAAAAGTAGAAGCCGATTTTAATCTGCACGCTTGTAACGTGCAGATCATGCCGTGTGTTTTATACCTCTTTACAAGAAATAAGATTTGCGTTATACTGATAACATCTTGATTTATGCGTATCTTTATTTTTAATGATTGACCAAGGGGTAGCAAATATGATCACCATTGACGAATTGAAATTTAAGCTCGGCGGGCTGGAAACTGCGGTAAACGACCTGCGCGATGCCCTTTCCATTGAAGCGAGCGAAAAGCGCCTGGCAGAGCTGGAACACCAGATGACGTTGCCCGGTTTTTATGATGACCAGAAAAAAGCCAGAAAGTCATCAGCGAGATGGGCGAAGTGAAAAATAAGCTGGAGCGCTTCGGCAAACTTTCCACCCAGTACGAGGAAGCCCAGACCCTGCTGGAAATGATTGAGGAAGAAAATGATCCCTTCTCTGGCAGCAGAAGGCGAAGAAGCTGTGAACGGCGTGGAAAAATCCATCGACGAGCTGCAGCTGATGACGATGCTGAACGGCGAGTACGACCATTCTAACGCTATCCTGACTTTCCACGCAGGCACCGGCGGCACCGAAGCACAGGACTGGGCCGAGATGCTGACCCGTATGTACACCCGCTGGGCCGAAGCCCACGGCTACAGCGTGGAAGTTCTGGATGTGCTGGAAGGCGATGAAGCCGGTATCAAGTCCGCCTCTATGATGGTTAAGGGCGCCAACGCTTACGGTATGCTGAAAAGTGAAAACGGCGTGCACCGCCTGGTGCGCATCAGCCCGTTTGATGCCAACGCCCGCCGCCAGACCAGCTTTTCCAGCCTGGAGGTTATGCCGGAACTGGATAACAATATTAAAGTCGAGATCAACCCGGCGGATATTGAAATGCAGGTTTACCGTTCTTCCGGTGCAGGCGGCCAGCACATCAACAAAACGTCTTCCGCTGTGCGTTTGATCCACAAGCCCACCGGCATCGTCACTTCCTGCCAGACCCAGCGCAGCCAGCTGCAGAACCGCGAGTACGCCATGGAAATGCTGAAAGCCAAGCTGTACCAGATCGCTCTGCAGCAGCACAAGGATAAGGTGGATGACATCAAGGGTGTGCAGAATGAAATTCTGGGTATCGTGTTCTGGAACACCCTCATCGGCATTATCCAACAGCTGCGCGCCAAAAAGACCATCGACGAGCTGACCCTTGTCTCCGCCCACAAGGTGCGCTGCCTGCGGGACGGACAGTGGGTGGAGCTGCTCTCAGACGAATTGGTGCAGGACGATGTGGTGGAGATCCGCGCGGGCGAGCAGATTGCCGCCGATGCTGTGATACTGGACGGCACCGCCCAGGCCAACGAAAGTCTGCTGACTGGTGAAGCGCGTCCCATCGCCAAAAATCCCGGGGACGGGCTACGTTCCGGCAGCTTTTTGGCCGCCGGGCACTGCGTGGCGCGGCTGACCAAAGTGGGTGCCGAAAGCTACGCCGCCAAACTGGCTACCGAGGCCAAGGCCGACGGCCACAAGGTTGCCAAGGGCGAGATGATGCGCAGCCTGGACAAGCTGATCCGGGCCATCGGTATCGCGCTGGTACCCATCGGCGCGGCGCTTCTGTACAAGCAGCACTGGCAGCTGGGCGTGGCCATGCGCGGCAGCGTGGAGACCACCGTGGCGGCGCTGATCGGTATGATCCCCGAGGGCCTGTACCTGCTGACCAGCGTGGCCTTGGCCGTTGGCATGATGCGGCTGGCCCGCCGCCGGGTGCTGACTCAGGACATGAACTGCATTGAAACGCTGGCTCGGGTGGATGTGCTGTGCGTAGACAAGACCGGCACCATCACCGAGAGCACAATGCAGGCGGACGAGCCGGTTTTGCTTAATGAAAACGCGCCTGTCACCGACATTTTAACCGCCTTTTACAGCGGTGAGGAGCCAGACAACGACACCGCCCGTGCCCTGTGCGAGAAATTCGGCCAGGGTGGCAGCCCTTGGTTTGCGGCCCGCAGCATCCCCTTTAACACGGCCTACAAATACAGCGCCAAAAGCTTTGGGGCGCAGGGCAGTTATGTCGTAGGTGCACCGGATATTTTGGCCGGTGCCCGTCTGGCAGAGCTGCGCCCCGTACTGGACCCACTGCTGGCCCAGGGGCGGCGCGTGCTGCTGCTGGCCCGCTGTAAGGGCGAACTGCCAGACCCGCCTGCCCGGCTGGACCCGGACACGCTGGAGTTTTTGGCATTGCTGCCGCTGCAAAACCGCATCCGGGAGAGCGCACCGGAGACCTTTGCCTACTTTGCGCGTCAGGGCGTGGACGTGAAAGTGATTTCCGGCGACGACCCGCGGGCCGTCAGCCATGTAGCCGCCCAGGCGGGTATCCGCGGGGCTGACCAGTGGGTAGACGCGGCAGCCCTGAAAAACGACCGCGAGTTGGAAAAAGCCGCCGCCCACTGCACGGTATTCGGCCGTGTAACGCCGGAGCAAAAGCGCAAGCTGGTACACGCCCTGCAAAAGCAGGGACATACAGTGGCCATGACCGGCGATGGCGTAAACGACGTTTTGGCGTTGAAAGATGCCGACTGCGGCATTGCCATGGCATCGGGTGCGCAGGCCGCCAGCCAGGTGGCACAGCTGGTGCTGCTGGATTCGGACTTCGGTGCGCTGCCCCATGTAGTGGCCGAAGGACGCCGGGTCATCAACAACATTCAGCGGTCGGCGTCGCTGTTTTTGGTCAAAAACATCTTCTCGGTGCTCCTCAGCGTCGTATCGCTGGTGCTGCCGCTGACTTATCCGTTTTTGCCGCTGCAGCTGTCGCTGCTCAGCGCCGCAACCATCGGTACACCAGCGTTTTTTCTGGCGCTGGAGCCGAACCACGAGCGGGTGCACGGGCGGTTTATCTCCAACGTGCTGCGGGCGGCGCTGCCCGGCGGCATAACGGATTTTTTACTGGTATTTTTGGCGCAGGGGTTCTGCTTTGCCTTTGACCTGTCCAGCGATTGCCTGGGCACCATCAGTACGATCGTGGTGCTGACAGTGGGCCTGATGGTACTGTGGGGCGTCTGCCGCCCGTTCAACACCTGGCACTGGGTACTTTGGGGAGCGATGGCAGTCATCGGCTACGGCGGCGCGTTGCTGCTGGCCCCCTGGCTGGGGCTGGTCAAGCTGGATCTGGGCGGCACGCTGGTGCTGGTGGCCCTGCTTGGCCTGGCCGGGCCGACGCTGTTTGGCGTAAGCATGCTGAATACCCGCATCCACGGCGCCGTAGGCGAAGTACAGGATAAGGTGCGGCGAAGGAGAGAATCATAACGTCAACTAAAAGCCTCCCTCACAGAGGAAGGCATCTGCGCGTAAGCGCAGGCGGAGGGAGAGAGCCTTCCATCCAAAGCTCTCCCCACCCGCTTCGCGGGAGCCCCCTCCCAGAGGGGTCAAAAACACCGTCCGCCCGCCACACAACATAAAACCCGCGCTTTCCGGCAATGCCGAGAGCGCGGGTTTTCCTATTTACAATATTTAGGCAATACCGCATAATTCTAAGTGCCGATACGGCGAGCGAGGTGCGGCAGATGCTAAGCCAAAAGCGCAGATAATACTTTGTGTATTATCGAGCATTTTGGCAACGCAGATGCCGTGCCGCAGCCGCCGGAGCGGTGCTTAAGCCGTTAGGCGGGAATTGTGCGGTGTTGCCTTTATTCCGTTTCTTCCCCGGCGGCGGCCCAGGTACAGGCCAGGCCGCACAGGCCAAACACACCCATGGCCAGGCCGGTCAGCAGATCAGGCATGGTCAGCATACCATTGAAAGCCTCAAACAGCGTTTGTGGCAGCTCGATGCAGGTGCACAGCAGAAAACACCCGGCCCCGGCGGCAAACAGCGTGTGACCGCAGGGCAGGCCCGGCGTCAAAAACACTTTAAGCAGCACCACCGCAAACAGCAGCGCCGCCACAGCACCGAGTACCCGCAGCGTACAGGGGATGCGCCCCAGCGAGGCAGGCACAAACTGGAACCGCCACACCAGCCGCCATAAAAAAGCCAGCGGCAGCACCAGGCCTGGCAGTGCGCCGCCCAATTTCTGGCGGCGCACGCCAAAGCCGGTCAGGGCGCGCCAGCCGTACACCAGCAGCCATGCACCTGCCAGCACCGGCGTGATGACATCCGCCCAGGCGGTCCAAGCCGGGGTGGTGGCGTACAGTTCCGGGTAGGCGGAGATTGTCTGGGCCGAGGACACCGACAGCAGACCGCTGCCCAGCAGCAGCGCGCCTGTCATCAACATGCAGCAGCCCAGGGGCAGGTTGGTGTCGGTTAGCTCTGTGGGCTGGGCAGCCACCCGCCGGGCAGGCAGGTAGGGCAGCGCCAGCGCCGCCAGCCAGGGCAGATACCGCGCCCACACCGAGGCTTGCAGCGCAAAGCCGGTGGAAGCATCCATCCACTGCAGCAGGTCCGCTACATGCAGCGCCGCCAGCACGATGCCGACAGCCAGCACAAGAACCGCATAGAATCGTTTATTTTGCATGGGTTTTCCCCCGTTGTTTCATAAGATGGCAGGCTTGTTTCATAGAATGTACAAGCGCTGGATACAAAACATTGTACCGCCACGCGCCCCAAATTGCAAGCATGGAGTGCCCATCTATGAAAAAATCATCCCTTGCCGTTTTCGCTTTTGCCCTTCTGGCGGCGGCTGCACCTTTTGCTGCGCTGCTGGTACCGCCTGCCGCGCCCACACCCCCAACGGATTCTGTCCAGGCGGACGATCTCTCCCCCGCTGCCACACCGCAGCCTTTGCCCACGATGCCGCCCAGCAATGCTCAAAACGGTACCACCGTCCCTAATGCAGCGCTGGCAGCGGCGGACATCACCCTGTATGACGCCGACACCGGAACCAACCGGGTAGTGAGCGTGCGGGACTTTCTCATCGGTGCCGCCGCCTGCGAGATGCCGCCGACCTGGAACGACGACACCCTGCTGGCCCAGATGGTGGCCAGCCACAGCTATGCACTGGCGCTGGGGGCGCCGATGCAGGTCAATTCGGCCCTCTGCGCCGGGTGGACGGATACCGAGGTATTGAAAGCGCGCTGGGGCGATGATTTCACTGCCTACTACAGCCGCTTTGCCGCGCTGGCGGACGGAGCTGCCGGGGCATTGCTGTGCTATGGCGGTGCACCGGCCGCCGCCTGCTACCACAGCATCAGCAACGGCGTGACCGAGGCCAGCCAGAACGTGTGGACCTCGGCCCTGCCCTACCTGCAGGGAGTGGCCTCCCCCTGGGACAAGACGGCCGACGGCTACGAGACGACCATCACCTACAGCTGCGAGCAGGTGGATGCCATTTTGCAGGGCCTTGGTTTGGAGCCGGAGACACTGGCTGACACCGCCCCCGCCGCCTGGTTTGGCGCGGCGCAGTTGGACGAGGCCGGATATGTAGCTTCGATGTCCATCTGCGGAGAAGCTTTTTCCGGCACGCGGCTGCGGCGGGCACTGGCCCTGCGTTCGACCTGTTTTGCCGTGCAGTACGCCGACGGCACGTTCACCTTTACCACCCGCGGCTACGGCCATTGCGTGGGCCTGAGCCAGCACGGCGCCCAATCCATGGCCGAAGGCGGCGCCGATTGGCGGGAAATTTTGACCTATTATTTCCCCGGGTGCGAGGTAGTGGAGTAAAGCAAAAGGGATGCGCCGTGGAAAGCGCATCCCTGAAAATTCAGCCGTGCATTGTAGGGGCGGATGCTTGCATCCGCCTGCGGGTCGATGCAAGCATCGCCCCCTACAAAAGCAGCCGCCCTCTTACCCCTTCACCGGCTTTTTCAGTACACCCATGATGAGTGCCGTCAGCAAACTGCCGCACAGCAGGGCAGCCAAAAATCCGATGGGGTTATCGATCACCGCGATGAGGAACAACCCGCCGTGGGGGGCCGGGCAGCGGCAGCCAAACTGCACAGCCAGCGCACCGGCCAGGCTGCTGCCTGCCATGCAGGCGGGCACCACGCGCAGCGGATCACGCAGCGCAAAGGGCAGCGCACCCTCGGTTACAAAGGATGCCCCCATCAGCAGGTTTTGCGGCGCGGTGCGACGTTCCTCCCTGGTAAAGCGGTGCGGGAACAGCAGGCAGGCCAGCGCCACGCCGATGGGCGGCACCATGCCGCCGATCATGACCGCCGCCATAATGTCCAGCTGGTCGCTGACCAACGCCAGCGTGCCAGTCAGGTAGGCGGCCTTGTTGATGGGCCCGCCATAGTCGGTGGCCATCAGCGCACCCAGCACAGCGCCCACCGTCAGACGGCTGCCGCCGCGCATCGAATCCAGCGCACGGTACAGCTTTTGGTTAAAGCGTCCCAGCGGCGGGTTGACCGCCAGCGCCATCAGCGCCGCAATGCCCAGCAAACTGAGCAGCGGCGTTAAAAAACTGCTGCGCACCTGCTGCAGGTTTTCCGGTATTTTTTTGCCCAGCCCGTTCAAAAAACGCACCAGCAGGCCTGCCGCAAAACCGGCAATCAGCGCACCCCAGAACCCGGAGGACACCCAGCTGAGCTTATTGCCCGCCGTAGTGCCCAACTGAGCCATGTAGCCGCCCATCAGGCCCGGCATGAACGCCGGGGCGTCGCCGATGCTGACCGCAATGGACGCCGCCAGCACCGGGTAGATCAGCATAGATCTCAGCGCCCATCAGCTCGGAAACTTCAACCTCAGCATCGATATGGCTGGAAGGATGCTTCTCCAGGAACTCTTCGTCATCCTTCATATCCTCAGGACGGATACCAACCTTCAGGCTCTTGCCAACGTAAGCGGCCAGTTTGCCATCGGCGGTCTTTTCCTGCGGCAGGGGGATCACGGTGCCGTCCAGATCGACGACATAGGTATCGCCATTCTTCTGCAGGGTGCCGTCCAGGAAGTTCATCTGGGGGCTGCCGATGAAGCCGGCAACGAAGATGTTGCAGGGGTAATCGTACAGGTTCTGCGGAGTATCGACCTGCTGGATGACGCCATCACGCATAACAACGATGCGGTCGCCCATGGTCATAGCTTCGGTCTGGTCATGGGTAACATAGATGAAGGTGGTAGCCAGCTTCTTGTGCAGCTTGATGATCTCGGTACGCATGCTGGTACGCAGCTTAGCATCCAAGTTGGACAGAGGCTCGTCGAGCAGGAAGACAGCCGGGTTACGGACCATAGCGCGGCCCAGGGCAACACGCTGGCGCTGACCACCGGACAGAGCCTTCGGCTTACGGTCGAGCAGGTGCTCGATTTCCAGGATCTTAGCAGCTTCACGAACGCGCTTGTCGATCTCGTCCTTGGGCATCTTGCGCAGTTCCAGGCCGAATGCCATGTTCTTGTACACGGTCATGTGCGGGTACAGAGCGTAGTTCTGGAACACCATGGCGATGTCGCGGTCTTTCGGGGGAACATCGTTGATCAGGCGGTCACCGATGTACATTTCGCCCTTGGAGATTTCTTCCAGACCTGCGATCATACGCAGGGTGGTGGACTTACCGCAGCCGGAAGGACCGACGAAAACGATAAATTTCTTCCAGACCTGCGGGATAATCATACGCAGGGTGGTGGACAGTTATTTACAGTGGTTTGCAGCCCGGGTAGAGGGGGCTGTCGGAAGGACTACATGGCACTGTACGGCGTGGAGGAATTGAGCGAACAGCTGGGCGTGACGAAGAGCCACCTGGTACGGACGTTCAAGCAGGAGATCGGCGTGTCGCCGGGGAAGTACCTGACCAATGTGCGCATTGAGGCCGTGAAGGCACTGCTTTTGAGCGACGAGTACAATTTGGAGATGATTGCCGGGATGACGGGGTTTTCAGGGGCGAACTATTTGTGCCGGGTGTTTAAACGGGAGGTGGGGTATCCCCTGCCGCCTGGCGGGCGGCAGCCGCGCCCTGCCGGCGGTGCCGAAATTGCCACCGAGAAGTGCGGAGATGTTTGTTTAATACAAACACAAAAGCCCGCAGAAAATCTGCGGGCTTTTGTGCATAGAGGGGTGGGAAAGTATATAAAGGTCAGTGAATGTCGTAAATTTATGCATCGCCATATTGATGCGTCGCTTGATTGATTACAGCTATTATTATAGCCTTTTTTCTTAATTTGTCAAACGTCCCCCTTGCAATTTGTTTTTAAAAACATTATAATAAACCAGTAAATGCTTAATTATATTTAGTTGCCGCCGAAAAAATCACACTTTTCCTATTTTGTCAAACCTCACAACGGCGCTTTTCTTCATTTTATTTTTTTGTGCGCATTATACAAAACTTTGTAAGAGGAGCCATCCCATGGACGATCTAGACCATAAAATCATACAACTTTTATCCGAAAATGCACGTATGCCCGTCAAAGACATTGCACAGAAGGTCAGTCTGACCAGCCCGGCCGTGTCCAGCCGCATCCATCGGCTGGAGCAGGAGGGTATCATCGGCGGCTACACAGTAGTGCTGCGCAACCCCGGCGCCCCCGCCCGTGTGGAGGCGCTCATCTCTGTTTTGGTGGATGCCGCCACCCGCGCCAGCTTCCTAGCGATGATCGAGCAGGAGTCCCAGGTCTTGCAGTGCTTCCGCGTGACAGGCAGTTACAATTTTATTATTAAGGTAAGCTGCACCGACATCGACGCACTGGAGCATCTGCTGACCAAGATGCAGAAGATGGGTTCCACCAACACCCAGATCATCCTGAACACCCAGCTGGACCGCAATCTGGCATTTTAACGAAAGAGGACGTTATGTACTTTTGCAAAAACTGCGGCCGCCTAGCCCATCCCGGCGAAGACCGCTGCCCCAAATGCGGTGCTGCCCACATCCAGCCCGCCCCCGCAGCAGCAGCCCCCACCGGGTCTGCCGCCCCGCAGTATCACCCGGCTGAGGACGCCCCGGAGCAGGATGTTCCGGCCCTGGGCTTTGGCAGCACGCTGGGCACGCTGGTCATCTTTGCCATCCCTCTGGTAGGCTTTATCATGATGCTGGTGTGGAGCTTTTCCGGCGGACCGGACAGTGCCCGCAAGCGCCTGGCCCGTGCTTATCTGGTCCGCACGCTCATCATCGCGGTTATCTTTGCGCTGCTGTTTTTGATCGGCGCGCTGAGCCTGGCGGCCGTTTCCCACAGCCTGTACTACGCCCTGCGCTAAGGAGGCCGTATGAAAGCAAGTGTCATTATCCCCAATCTGAATGGTGCTGGCTGGCTGCGGGATTCCATCGAATCCATCTGGGCGCAGACTGAGCAGGACTTTGAGCTGATCGTGATCGATAACGGCTCCACCGATGAAAGCCTCGAAATTGCCCACAGCTACTGCGGTAACCCCCGCTACCCCCTGATTGAAAACAGCGAGAATACCGGTTTTTCCCATGCTGTCAACCAAGGCATCGCCATGGCCAAAGGCGAGTATATGGCCTTGTTCAATAACGATGCCTTTGCCGAGCCGACCTGGCTGGCGGAGCTGTTCCGCACTGCTGAGGCAGACCCCAAGATCTTTGCTGTCAGCAGCCTGATGCTGCGCTATTACGAGCCGGAACTGGCCGATGACGCCGGAGATTATGTGACGATTCTGGGCTTTGCCTGCAAGCGCGGCGACGGCCTGAAAGCCAGCCGCTACACAAAACCCTGCCGCATCTTCAGTGACTCCACGTTGTAGCTCACGGTACGCACCACGCGGCCGGATACATCCTCCAAAATCATCTGCGGGTCGCCGCCTGTGGTAATCAGCTGGCCCTGGGGTGCGCTGTTCTCCCCCGGCTCCCCCCAGGTCAGCTCGGCCAGCTGCCAGCTTTCAATGGGGATCGAGGTTTCAGTCAGGGTGCCTTTTGCCTTGGCGGAGCTGTCCCCCGCAAAGGCCACCGCACCCTGCACCAGCCAGAACACCAGCGCCGCGCACCAGCACAGCACCGGCAAGGCAAAGCGATGGGCAAACAGTCGGTTCAGGCGGCTTTTCCATGTCATCTCTTTCATTGGGCCGCCTCCTTGCTCATCTGCATTGTGACCGGCTCATACCCGGCATCCGTTACGCGGTAGAGCAGGGTATGCCCCGCCTGCGCAGCGGCCAGGTGGTCGGTAAACAGGTTCTGATAGCTCTGCACAAAGATATCGTCGATCTTTTGCAGGTAAAGCACCGTACAGCCGTTGGCACGCACGGTTTCATCCAGGCGTTCAGCGGTGTAGGGGTGGTAGTAGCGCTGCTTCACGCCCTCCTCCTGCGGTTCCAGCTCCGGCAGGCCGAAGGTTCCGCCGCCGCCCTCCTGCGTGGCCCCCACGCCGGAGTAATCCACTAGGACGGGGTAAAAATCAAACACGGCAGAGAACCAGTGTTCGCCGTTATCCCCCTGGCTGACAAAAAACACGCGGTCGTTTTCGTTCAGGTAATCGCTGCACAGCCAGTCAGCTTCGGCGCGGGCGGTCTTGCGGTCGGCGAATTCGCCATCCGAGAAGCCCAGCACCGAAAGCTGCGGCAGGATCATGCCGTTCACCCGCACCAGCATGGCGGCGGCCATCAGCAGAACACCGGCCTGGCCCGACAGGGCAATCCAGCGGCGGGCCGGGGCTTTCTGTTCGCCATCCGCGGTTTGCAGGGCGGTGCTCCAGCAGGCCAGCGCCATAAAGAACCAGCCGATATAGTAAGTATAGATATAGCGGTTATAATCCACCAGCCCCACGGCCTGATCCGGCTTGAAAATAAAGCCATAGCTAAGCGCCAGCATGAGGTTATACCCCACAAAGCATGCAAGGGACAGCACCCCGATGCAGCCAATGCGCAGCTTGAGCTGGCGGCCTCTGGCGCAGATGGCCGCCACCAAGAACACCAGCAGAATCAGCACCACAACATTGCGGCCCTGGCCGATCATGCTCAGCCGACCATCCGAAGTCCAGAACTGGTGGCCCATATCGGCCATGGCTTGGGTGAACTGGCTCTGGCGCTCAGCGTAAAAGCCCTCCACCGGCTGGCCCAGCAAAATCTTGATGCCGTTGATGACCACAGCGGACAAGGGGGCGCTGGTTTCGCCGGTGCCGCCCTCGCTGGCACTTTTGGCAACCAGAATGCCCACATAGCGGATGTTCCAGAAATAATAGATCAGCATGGGCGCGGCAAAGCAGGCAATGGCAAAGCCGGTGCGGCGGGCAAGGCCCTTTTTGAAGGGGTGCTCCGCAAACAGCCAGGCATCCACAGCCATCAGCCCCGCCGCCACCAGGGACAGCACAAAGGTGTTGGCCTTGATGTTGGCCGCCAGCGCCAGTACCGGCAGTACGGCCCACTTGGGGCCGCCGGTTTTGCGCAGCGCCAGCCACAGCGCCACAGCGCCGCCCAGTGCAAGGCCCGCGGGCACATCGCCATAGGCGGTCATATAAGTGGTATCCAGATAGATCGTATGGTTATACACCGTCAAAAACCAGGGGGCAAACCAGCAGATTGCTGCCAGCGGCACCGCAATGCGGTACTGGCGGAAGTTCAGCCCGCCCAGCACCGCGGCAAACACGGCGGCGGCCAGCACATCATACGCCACATAGATCTTCCAGTCTGCATAATGGCCCAAAAACTGGAAGAAGTAGGAGAGCAGCGGCAGGCCGGGGTTCTGGGTCTGGGGCCAGGGGGTTCCAAGGGTAGCCAGGGCATACAGGCGGTTATCCGCCTTGGTCACCTTTACGGCGGTAGCCCACAGGCTGAGTTCATCATACTTGGTTGCCAGCGGCTGGCGGATGAAAAAGTACACCGCAAATGCCAGCGCCATGCCCCAGAACAGCACCGCCCCCGGTGTAACCAGGCGGCGGTAGGCCGGGCGCTGGCCTTTGTGGGGCACCAGCCCCCACACGCCGCTACCCACAAACACCGCCCACAGCAGCACAGTGCCGGGCAGCAGCAGGTTTGCCATGCCCGCAGCCGTCAGCCAGGCAACAGCAATGCCCAGCGCGGTCAGCGGGGCCAGCGCAGCATGCAGGTTACATTTGAGCGTTAGGAACGCGCAGAACAAAAACAGCACCGCCAGCGCGGCAAAGATGCAAAGCAGCTCCATAGAATCACCATTTTATACAACATAAAAGCCCTGCGGGTGTGCCCCCAAGCCATGGGCGCACCGCCCCACAGGGCTCTTTTTTACTTTTTGCGGAAAACATCAACGGCAAGGCAGGCAAACGCAGCCCCCACAGCCGGGGCAAACAACAGCAGCAGCCATTGGCCGCCGTTTGGCACAAAGCGCAGGTACCACGGCTGCACCGGGTTGAGCACCACGCCGTCCAGCCGGGTAGGCACGCCGCCCACACTGTCCGGGTCAATGCGCAGCCCGGTCACGGTAAGGCCGCCCAGGTCAAAGGTATACTGGTTTTCGCCGCTCACGCGGGCAAAAACTTTCTGGGTCTCGCTGTACTCGGTCTGGCCGGGGCGCAGGTAATACAATGCTACGCTGCCGGGCGGCAGGTAGTGCACGGCGTCCAGCTCCACCGTTTCCAGCCAGGCTTCGCCCCGCCAGATGATGTGCGGGTCGTTGTCGGTGGAAAGATACCAGCCGGGTTCATCCACCGGCGCGGTATGCCATTCATCGTCATCATAATTGACAAAGCTTTCAAATTCCAGGTCATCCGCCGTCAGGGTGCGGGTCACCATAGTGCCGTCTGCTTTATGGTTCAGCATCACAGCGCTGCCCACCAGCACGTACACCAGCCACACAATAACAGCGGCGGCATATGCCAATATCAGCAGCTGCTGGGGGCGCAGCGGGCGGCCCGCATGGGCGGGGGCGGCAAAACGCTTGGTTGGGCGTTTATCTTTCATTGTACCACCCCGCTTTCTGCCACAGCCACCGGGGTAAAGGCGATAGGCTTGCTGCGGCCTTCAAACCGGTAGAGGGTTGCGGGCATATTAGCTTTCAGCCCGCCTTCAAACCGGCTGCTAAACTCCCGCTCCAGATAGTCGTCCGCGCGGTCGATCAGCAGGTAGTCGATCTGCTTTTCTTCCATATAGGCGGTCAGAGAGTCTGCGGTGCAGACCGCCTCAAAGTCATACAAGGTCCAGTTCAGGCTTTCCACCAGGTTCATAAAGTCGGAGTCCCACCGGCTGGAATAATCATCGTTGCCCCACCAGGTACCGCCATAGCCGTTGACCACCTTGGCGGTCAACTCATACTTGTAGTAGTACCAGCGGGTGGCATCATCGCCCTGACTGATGACCAGCACGCGGTCCGGCCAGTCCAGCACGGTGTTCATTGCTTCAGCGCGGTTCTTTACATCGCGGCGCAGGGTGTACAGGCTGTCGGCGTTGGTCCAGAACCCGGCTGCGGGCACACCGCGCCAGGCAAAAATACCCAGCACTGCCGCAGCGGCCAGCCCCAGCGCCGCACGGCCCCAGCCGCTGCGCCGCGCCGCTGCCCTGCCCCACCGCAAAGCCCAGCACACAGAAGCCGTACAGCATCCCCCCCTGCAGGTAGGGCGCGATATAACGCTCATAGTCCTTCAAGGCGGAGCCTTCGGCCTCGGAGAAATTGTAGAAGTACAAAATCAGGTGGAAGAGATACAGCGCGGCAAAGCAGAACGCCCCGCCCACAAAGCCAACCACGGTGCGGCGGCGTGCGGCACCGGCAGGCGCTGCCACAAAGGCCGCCGTGAACAGCAGCAGAATGCAGCTGACGGCCATGATGGGCGCGCCCACCAAACAGACGCGGCGGTACAAAAATGCCTGGCCCATGCTCTGCATGATCTGGGCAAAGCGTTCTTCGCGCCCAATGCCCAGCAGCTGCTTGATGCCGCCGGTCAGCACAGCACCATAGCTCAGGCCCGCGCTGCCCACGCTGGCCCCAGTGGTTTCGGTTGGGGTCACGGCGGCGGTATAGCGGTTCCAGCTGATAAACACACCGCCAGCACCACCGCCGCCAGAATACTGCATTTTGCCAGCGATACGCCGAAAATGCGGGCCGGCTTTGTATCCGGGTGCGGCGTACCGAACAGCTGATCCAGCCCGATCAGGAACGTAACGATCAAGGCATAGGCAAAACCGATATCTTTGGTCATGGTCAGCACGGCAAGTGGCATGGCACAGGCAAAAAAGCCGGTTTTGCGCCCGCCCGCCGCGGCATACAGGCACAGGGTTCCGCCAAACAGCAGCGCCAGGGGGGTATCCGCCATGGCGTTGGCGTAAATGGTGGATGGGGTGCCCGCCGGAACCACGCTGAAAAAGAACGGCAGAAGAAAGCCCGCAGCAAACACCAACACAGCACCCGCCCAGTTTTTGCGCGGCATGGCTGCCGCCGGGGCAATGCAGGCCAGGAACAAAATATCCAGCCCGGCCAGGCACTGCCATTCATAAAACTGGCCCGGTACGCGCTGGAAGAGATAGGAAACCAGGCTGGTTGCCGGGTAGGTAAAGCTCGCCGTCAGGTTGATGGGATCCGCCACATACAGCGCAGCGCGCTCCGCCACCATCTTGGGGGCCAGGCCCCAGGCGGTAAATTCATCCCACTGGGTAAACATGGGCTGCTGCAAAGCAAACAGCACCCACAAAAAGCAGCTGCCGCCCACAAAAAGCAAAAAGCCGGGGCTGAACAGCGCCCGCCGGATAGCCCGCCACCCGGCACGCACCCCAAAGTAGACCCCGCCGGCCAGCCAGACCGCCATGATGATAAAATGGCCGAACTGCAAAAGCCCCAGCAGGGAAAGCAGATACAGCACCACGACCGACCCGCACAAAGCGGGCAGCGGCAGCAGGGCGGCATCGAACCGGGTACATGCCGCCACGCACAGACAGCATGCGGAGAAGAACAAAAACAGCAGGCCGAATACAATCTGCACGGTACAGCACCTCCCGGATTGAAATTAAAAAATAATAGAGAATCATGTTGGTGGACCGCCGGCCCGGTGGGCGGCTTAGAAAATTGGGGCAAGGTAGCATATAAAGGCTGATTCCATATTCGCAGGCTATCACGCAAAAGCCGCGAAAAACCGCAGATTTGATCGTGCCGCAGGCACACCGCCATTATTCTTTTAACTATTCTCTCATATACGCGTAAGCCAGCTCACGCGTATACGACGTACACCGGCCCCACAAAGTAGTGCTGGAAGAGCAGCACAGCGCCCAAAACGGCATAGCAGGCGCACAGCGGGGTGATGGCCGCTTCGGCCTTTTCTTCCGTGATGGCGGGGCGGATGGTTTTGCGCAGCAGTACGGCCAGGGCGGGCAGCAATGCCAGCCAGACGCAGAGGAAATACCGCGCCTGCAGCCCCACAATGCGCACCATGCCCACCGGGGTATAGGTGATATACATGGCTGCCATGGCACCGGCGGCGTACACCAGCGCCAGCAGCGCCGCCCCACCCACGCGGCGGCGGGTGGGGAACGCATCGGCGCGTTTTGGCTGCGCAGCAGCCAGCAGGGCGGCCAACAGCAGCACCAGCGGGCCGGTCAGGTTCAAAAAGCTGATGGGCAGGTCCTTCCAGCCGAACAGGCCGAGCTGCCCAATAAAGAAATCATTCTCTCCCAGGGTCCCCCAGAATGCTGCAATGGTCCGCAGAGGGTTGCGCAGCACAAAGGCCAGCTGTTCACCGCCGTTTACCGTGCTGCCGCCCTGGCGCTCAATGATGGGATAGTTATAGCGGAACGCCGTTCCGTACCATTCCGTCAGCAGGGTAACGGCCATAGCACCGCCAAAGCCGCCCAGCGCCCACAGCGGGCGGCGTCCCTTGGCGTGCCATTCCCGCTTTGCCACCAAAAAGATAGGCAGCACCCACAAAAGGTTCAGGTACGGTTTGGCGATATTGACAAAGATGCAGGCGGCGGTGTAAATGCCCGCCGTTTGGGTGTTCCACTCCTTGCGGGTCAGCAGGGCAAGCATCAGGTAATAGCAGCCCAGCAGGGTTGCATCATAGCTCAGTGATGCCCCCATAAAAAGCGACATCGGCAGCAGCATAATGGCCGCAAAGGCCGGGCGGTAACGCTCCGCTTTGGCCAGCGCCAACGCGCACAACAGCGTGTAGGCCAGCAGGTTGACGATGCGCCCGCCATACAGGCAGCCCAACGCGCCAAAGCCCAGCAGGCGTGCCAGCGCCATACCAACCGCACCCGGCAGGAATGGAATGACCAGAAAGCTGACCGGCTCGCTGACCGGGTCCGGCACAGAATCCCGCACATCGTGCGCCAGGTACAGGGCAAAGCTATCCGCCATGCTCTGCACTGCGCCTTCCTTGCCGTATTGCTTCAGGGCATAGCCCGCGGTGTTATAGGCTTTTTCCGCCCCGGTATCGGGGTCGGTGCCCACACTGGCCGAGGTATGCGCATTCACCCATGCACCGGGGAACGCTTCCAGCAGGTAGGCCACATCGTCCGGGTAGGTGCGGGAAGCATCAAAATCAAAGTGCCCGGTGGAGATGGCATAGGTGCGCAGGTAATGGTCGGCTTCGTCCGGCGTTTGCAGCGGCGGGTTGGCAAATGCAAACAGCAACCCGCACAAAAAGATGCACACGGCCCCTTTTGCCGCAAATCCTTTTGCAAACCGCCGCACACAATACCCGGCCAGCAGACATACTTCCAGAAAGGCCGCACACCCCAGTGTAACCTCCAGGGGGGACACACGGTTATCCAGCCCAAAGAACACCCGCCAGTAATAGGCCCACAGCACGCCGCACACGGCGGCGCACAGCACAGCCAGCCCCCACCGCAGGGCGGCGGGCAGCTTTTGTAATTTTATTGGCATAAAACTCCCTTACAACCGCCCTTACAGAATGTACTGGCCGACCTTGTACTGGTCCAGGTTGCCGCGCAGGAACTCAATGGTTTCGGCAAGGCCCTGTTCAAAGGTATACTGCGGTTTCCAATCGGTCAGGGTGCGCAGCTTGGTAGCATCGCCCAGCAGGCGGTTGACCTCGCTCTTTTCGGGGCGCAGGCGCTCGGCTTCGCAGACGATCCTGGCGCTGGGGTTGATCTGGGCAATCAGCTCATTGGCCAAATCGCCGATGGAATGTTCCACGCCGGTGGCAATGTTGATTTCCTGGCCAATGGCGGCATCGCAGTCCGCAATGGCCATAAAGCCGTGGGCGGTATCCTTGACATAGTTAAAGTCGCGGGTGGGGGTCAGGCTGCCCAGCTTGATCTCCTGCTGGCCGGCCAGCAGCTGGGTGATGATGGTGGGGATGATGGCGCGGCCGCTCTGGCGCGGGCCATAGGTGTTGAAGGGACGCACAATGGAAACCGGCAGGTCAAAGCTGCGGTAAAAGCTTTCAGCCAGACGGTCCGCGCCGATCTTGGTGGCAGAGTAGGGGCTCTGGCCCTGGAACGGGTGGTGCTCGTCAATGGGCACATACTGGGCGGTGCCGTATACTTCGCTGGTGGAAGTAACCATCACGCGCTGGGTGCCCAGCTCACGGGCGGCGTTCAGCACGTTCAGGGTGCCCTTGATGTTGGTATCCACATAGCTGTCCGGGCTGTGGTAGCTGAACGGAATGGCAATCAGGGCAGCCAGATGGAACACGCGCTCCTGCCCGCGCATGGCAGTACGCACGCCGTTGGGGTCACGTACATCGCCCATAAAGATATCCATTTCATTGCGGATCTCCGGGGGCAGGGTATCGATCCAGCCCAGAGAACCAAACGAGTTATACAGGCAGAAAGCACGCACTTTCTCGCCGCTTTTTACCAGCTCTTCGGCCAGATGGCTGCCGATAAAGCCATCGGCACCGGTCACCATAACGGTATGGGACATTGTAAAACTGCGGCGTTCGGCCTTGGGCAGCAGGGCAAACACGCCGCCGGTATGCTCGGTGCCGGTAAAGGGGTCGGTCCAGGCGTCCGGCATGTCGGGGGCCAGCTTGCGGGGCGAAATATGCCCTGTGATAAACCCGCGCCCGCCGAAGAGCGGCTCCACCAGCCAGAAGAACCCGCGCTTCAGCGGATTTTTTGTGGGGAACAGCCCGCGCAGCACCTTGGTGTGGTAGAACGCATCGGCCAGGTACTCCACCGAGACATCCACACCGTAGACTTCCAGCAGGCATGTGTGCAGCAACGCCGTGATGTCGGCCAGTTCCTCACCGGTAGGCAGGGGGCTGACATCGTTGACGGGCACCAGCGCACTGCCGGTGTCCTCCTCGTGCAGGGTGGAGTCCAGCGCGATCTCCAGGTAGCCGTGCCCGCCGGGGCCCGCGTAGGGCTGGCCGGACTGGCACATGGCGTACACGAAGGGATGCACCACCGTGTCGGCGGCGTAGTGGCTTAAAAAGCCCAGGGCATACTCCACCTGGGGGCGGCTTTTTACGTGGCGGCACAGGCTGCGCAGAAATTCGCCGGTCTTTTCCTCGTGCATGCGGTTGCCCAGGGTGGGCAGGTCAAAGTGGCGCTTGCCGCGCTTTTTCCACACCTCATAGCAAAAGAAACTGTCCGGCCCGTTGGCGCCCGCCGCAAAGGCAGCGGGGCACTGCACCTTATAATGGATGGCCGTCGCGGCCTTTTGCGCCGTGCGCACATGGGTATAGCCTTCCGGCATGATGGTTCACTTCCTGTTGTTCAGCATGCAAACTATTGTAAGCTTTCAGGCGCGCTTTGTCAAATCTTGCGCTGGTCGCCTTTCAGGGTGCGGGGCAGCACGGCAAAGTAGAGCACCGCACCCGCGATGATGATGAGGATGACCGACAAAATGCCGTAGGGGCCGGCAGCCTTGTTGATGGCGTCTACCTGCTCAGCCGTGGCGGTCACGGCGGTCAAGCCCTGGGCGGCCATCATTTTGCTGGCAGCAAAGGCGCTGACGACACCCACCAGTGTGGGGCCGAGGATGGAGGAAAACTTACCGAAAATATCGAAGAAGCCGAAGAACTCGCCGGAGCGGTCCTTATCCGGGATCAGCTTGCCGTACATGGAGCGGGACAGCGCCTGAATGCCGCCCTGGCTGGTGGCGCACAGCACAGCCAGCACCCAGAACTGCCACAGGCTGTTCATAAAGAACGCAAAGATGCAGATGAACATATACACGCAGATACCCACGCCCACCATGGTGCGCGCGCCGAACTTGGCGGCCAGCTTCATGTACAGCAGGCAGAACGGCAGGCCCAGAATCTGCACCAGCAGCAACGCCAGCATCATGCCTGTGGAATCCAGCCCCAGGTTGGTGCCATAGGTAGTTGCCATGCTGATGACGGTGTGCACGCCGTCAATATAGAAGAAATACGACAGTATGTACACCAGCATGGGCTTATCCGCGCCGATCTCCTTCATGGTGGTGAACACGTTTTTTATGCTGGCGCCGATGTCGCCCTTCTCGTAGGGTTTGCCGGTGGTCTGCTCGCAGTTTTTCAGCAGCGGCAAGCTGAACGCCAGCCACCATACGGCGGTGATGGCAAAGATGATGGCCAAACTCGTCAGCATCGGCACGCCGACAGCGTTCATGATGAGGAAGATCAGCAGCGGAATGGTGGAGCCGCCGATGTAACCCAGGCCGTACCCCATGGTGGAAACTTTATCCATGCGGTCCTCGGTGGTAACATCAGTCAAAAAGGCGTCATAATAAATGCAGGAGGCGTCAAAGCCGATGGTGCTTAAAATATACAGCACCAGCACCAGCATGGCCACCTTACCGGCGACAGCGGTGGAGGAGGCAAAGTCCATCAGCGGCGTAAAGGCCAGGCCCGCCACCGAGACAACGCCCAGCAGTAAAAAGGCAGTAAACAGCTTTTTGCGCATACCGCGGATATCGCCAAACACGCCCAGGAACGGAGCGGCCAGCGCCACGATCAGCATGGCGATGCTGGTTGCATAGCCCCAGGTGGACATGCTGGAAACACTGTCCGCCGTGCAGCTGGCCACCGAGTCAAAGAAGATGGGCAGGATGGTAACGACGATGACCGAGTGGGCGCTGTTGGCCCAGTCGTACATCATCCAACTGATTTCCTGCTTGGTAAATTTTTTCAAGAAGCCCATGGTAGGTTCCCCTGCTGGTTATTGCACGCATTTTCGTTACGTGTATAAATATTGTACCATGTACCCGCCCCAAAAACAACACACCCGCCGGGGTTTTTGTCAGCGGGGTGTAAAACTTTTGTCATTTTTTTGTGGCAGGTTGTACACTATTTGGCACGCAGCTGCCAGAAGGCCACGGCGCTGGCGGCGGCTACGTTTAGGCTGTCCACGCCGTGCTGCATGGGGATCATAACGGTGTAATCGCACCGGGCGATAGTGTTGGCGGCCAGGCCGTCGCCCTCGGTGCCCAGCACGATGGCCAGCTTGTCCTCAGCCTGCAAAACCGGGTCCTCCACGCTGACGGCGCGGTCGTCCAGCGCCATGGCGGCGGTCTTAAAGCCCAGTTTGTGCAGGCGGTCCATACCGGCCGCGGGCCATTCGGTGTTTTTCTCCCCCAGCCGTGCCCAGGGCACCTGGAATACCGTACCCATGCTGACCCGCACCGCACGGCGGCAGAGCGGGTCGCAGCAGGAGGGCGAGAGAAGCACGGCGTCCATGCCCAGTGCAGCGGCACTGCGGAAGATAGCCCCAATGTTGGTGGAGTCAACGATGCCTTCCAGCACAGCCACACGGCGGGCGGTCTGGCACAATTCCTCGACGGTATGCTGTTTCGGGCGCCGCATGGCGCACAGCACCCCCCGGGTCAGGGCGTAGCCAGTCAGCGTTTGCAGGGTCTCGCGGGGGGCGGTGTACACGGGGGTATCGGGGCAGCGGGCCAGCACGGCGGCGGCCGAACCTTCGATGTGGGGGCGCTCCATTAAAAAGGAAAGCGGCACACAGCCCGCGTCCAGCGCGGTGCCGATGACCTTGGGGCTTTCGGCGATGAAGATGCCTTTTTCCGGTTCCAGCTTGTTGCGCAGCTGCGCCTCGGTCAAACGTGTATACACGGCCAGCTCCGGCATATTCAGGTCCGTTACTTCAATAATATTGGGCATGGTGAACTCCTGTTTTTACGGGGGATTTGTTCCTTCTTTGAAAAGAAGGAACCGAAGAAACTTTTAAACAAATAATACCGCAAACCTGTCTCAAACGCAAGGCCGCAAAAAGACCGCCGCACCCGGCGGGCGGCGCGGGTGCGGCGGCTATGTGATCCCTATTCCCTCTAAATCGCTCTACAAATTACTCGACAGCATTCAAAGCCTGGTCGAGATCCGCGATGATATCGTCGATATGCTCGGTGCCGATGGACAGGCGGATGGTGTTCTCGTGGATGCCCACATCCTCCAGCTCCTCGGGGGACAGCTGGGCGTGGGTGGTGGTAGCCGGGTGGATGACCAGGCTCTTCACGTCAGCAACGTTAGCCAGCAGGCTGAAGATCTTCAGGTGGTCAATGAACGCATGCGCTTCCTTCACGCCGCCCTTGATCTGGAAGGTGAAGATGGAAGCGCCACCGTTGGGGAAGTACTTCTGGTACAGCGCATGGTCCGGGTGATCCGGCAGGCTGGGATGGTTGACGTGGGCCACCTTCGGGTGATGGTTCAGGAACTCAACGACCTTCTTGGTGTTCTCGACATGGCGCTCAACGCGCAGGGACAGGGTCTCGGTGCCCTGCAGCAGCAGGAATGCGTTGAACGGACTGATGCAGGCGCCGGTGTCACGCAGCATGATGGCGCGGACGTAGGTAACAAAGGCAGCGGGGCCGGCAGCGTCCACGAAGCTGACGCCGTGATAGCTGGGGTTCGGCTCGGAGAAAGCAGGGAACTTGCCGCTGGCCTTCCAGTCGAACTTGCCGGAGTCCACGATGATGCCGCCCAGGGAGGTACCGTGGCCGCCGATGAACTTGGTGGCGGAGTGAACAACGATGTCAGCGCCGTGCTCCAGCGGGCGGATCAGGTACGGGGTGCCGAAGGTGTTATCCACAACAACCGGCAGGCCGTGCTTGTGGGCGATCTCTGCAATAGCGTCCAGATCGGGGATATCAGAGTTGGGGTTGCCCAGGGTTTCCAGGTAGACCAGGCGGGTATTCTCCTGGATGGCATCCTCGACCTCGGCCAGGTCATGGGCGTTGACGAAGGTGGTAGTCACGCCGAAAGCGGGCAGGGTATGCTCCAGCAGGTTGTAGCTGCCGCCGTAAATGGTCTTCTGGGCAACCACATGGCCGCCGTTCTGGGCCAGGGCCTGGATGGTGTAGCTGATAGCGGCAGCGCCGGAAGCAACAGCCAGGCCAGCCACGCCGCCTTCCAGGGCAGCGATGCGCTTTTCCAGCACATCCTCGGTGGGGTTGGTCAGACGGCCGTAAATGTTGCCGGCGTCCTTCAGGTCGAAGCGGTCAGCGGCGTGCTGGGCGTTATGGAACACGTAGGAAGTGGTCTGGTAAATAGGCACGGCGCGGGAATCGGTGACGGGGTCAGCCTGCTCCTGGCCAACATGCAGCTGCAGGGTCTCAAAATGGTATTTACGCTCGCTCATGATAAAATCCTCATTTCTGTTATTTGTTATTTTTGATAAAGAAAAAGCCGGGGCTCCCGATGGGTATAGCTCCCGGACAGAATAACAGGACAGCGCCGTTTTTACCGACAATGCAAAGCGTACCGCGCCCTGCACCCGACCTGTTCCGCCCGGGAGCAGCACATTCGGCCACAACGGAAATTCTGCCGCAGCAGGCTGCCGAACACAGTAGTCATACGCTTTGCACCTCCTTTTTGTAAGCACATATAGGGTTCTCGCAAGAACAAACCTATGTGATTTGTAGGTTGTTTGTATCATATCATGGATAAACCGCCTTGTCAATAGGAAAATAGGATTTTTACGCAAAAAATGGCAGTGCCGGAGGGGGCTTTCACGGCTCATTTAACAACTAACGTTAACCCAGAGGTGGGGCGGGGGGTGTGTTAAAGCTCCGGCCTCTGTTGAATCTGCCACGCAAAAAGGAGGGGACCTGCCCCCTCCCTGCGATACCTATTTATATTCACAAAATCGTGCCGCCGCCTACTACGATGTCGCCATCGTACAGCACTACGGCCTGCCCGCGGGTGATGGCGCGCTGCGGCTCATCAAATTCCACTTCCACCTTACCGTCCGGCAGCGGGCGCACGGTGGCGGGCTGCTCGGGCTGGCGGTAGCGGGCCTTGGCCTTTACCCGCATGGGGGCGGTCAGTTCGGGGATAGAGATCCAGTTGAAGTCCCCGGCTACCAGCGTGGTGGTGAACAGTTCGCTCTCGGGGCCGACGGTGACGGTGTTTTTCTCCATGTCCTTATCGCAGACGTAAACCGGCGCACCCAGAGCCAACCCCAGGCCCTTGCGCTGGCCGTTGGTGTAGCGCACCGCGCCGTGGTGGCGGCCCACCACCTTGCCGGTGGTATCGATAAAATCGCCGTCCGGGTAAAATTTGCCGGTGTATCGTTCCATAAAACCGACATAATCGCCGTCCGGCACGAAGCAGATGTCCTGGCTGTCGTGCTTGTGGGCGTTACAGAAGCCGGCCCTCTCGGCCAGCGCACGGATGCTGGGCTTGTCCATGCCGCCTAAGGGAAACCTGGTGTGGGCCAGCTCGTCCTGGGTGAGGACATACAGCACATAGCTCTGGTCTTTTTCACCGTACAGCGCCTTTTTCAGCAGCCAGCGGCCGGTGTCGGGGTCCTGCTCGATGCGGGCATAGTGGCCGGTAACGACATAATCCAGGCCGTGCTCCCGGGCGAAGGCCAGCATTTTATCAAACTTCATGTAGCGGTTGCAATCGATGCAGGGGTTGGGCGTTCCGCCAGTTTCATACGTAGCTATGAACTTTTTTATGACCTTTTCGCGAAATTCATCGGTGTAGTTGATGACCTCAAAGGGAATATCCAGCTGGAAAGCCACGTCGGCGGCGTCCTCCACATCTTTGGCTGAGCAGCAGGTGTGGAAGCCGCATTGGCCCAGGTCCTCATTCTGGTACAGGCGCATGGTAGCGCCCATGCAGCGGTAGCCCGCCTGCTTCATCAGGTAGGCAGCAACAGAGCTGTCCACGCCGCCGCTCATGGCGATCAGCGCGCCGGGTGTATTTTCCATAGGGAACCCTCCTAAATCATGCAAAAAAGGGGCAGACATGGGTCTGCCCCTTGCATTATAGCAAATTATTCAGTTAGATGCAATCAGTCTGCAAACAACGGGGTGGACAGGTAACGGTCGCCGGTATCGGGCAGCAGCGCCACGATGGTCTTGCCGGCGTTCTCGGGGCGCTTGGCCTTGGCCGACCCGGTGGTGAAAGCGTCGTCGTTCTCAACGGGGATGACTTCGTCATAGATCTTGGTGTTCAGAACATCGGGCACAAAGCCAGCGCCAATGCCCTGGATCTTGTGGGCACCAACTTGCCCTGGCTCAGAACCGGGCTGGAAGCAGGCTCAACAGCAACAACCTTTACGTTGGGGTTCTGCTCTTTCAGGTAGGTGCCAACGCCGGTCACGGTGCCGCCGGTGCCAACACCGGCAACAAAAACGTCAACTTGGCCGTCGGTGTCTTCCCAGATTTCGGGACCGGTGGTCTGGTAATGGGCCTTCGGGTTGGCGGGGTTCACAAACTGGCCGGCAACAAAGCTGTTGGGGATCTCCTTGGCCAGCTCGTCAGCCTTGGCGATAGCACCCTTCATGCCCTTGGCGCCGTCAGTCAGGACCAGCTCAGCGCCGTAAGCCTTCATCAGCTGGCGGCGCTCCACGCTCATGGTCTCGGGCATGACAATGATGATCTTATAGCCGCGGGCAGCTGCCACGCTGGCCAGGCCGATGCCGGTGTTGCCGGAGGTAGGCTCAATGATGACGGAGCCGGGCTTGAGCAGGCCCTTGGCCTCGGCGTCATCGATCATGGCCTTGGCGATACGGTCCTTGACGGAGCCGGCCGGGTTGAAGTATTCCAGCTTAGCCAGCAGCTTGGCTTCCAGGCCTTCGGCGGCTTCAATGTGAGTGAGCTCCAGCAGCGGGGTATGGCCGATCAGGTTTTCATATATTCATACCTCACTTGTAGGTTGATTGGATTGTACCGCATAATTTCCTATTTGTCAATAGGGTTTGAGGGAATTTTTGCAGAAATATTTTGCCCGCCCCTGTTGCATTCCCATTTACCGACCTGTATAATAGGAATATAGAACAAAGGAGTACCACACATGATGATTTCAACGAAGGGCCGTTATGCGCTGCGGGTCATGGTCGATATTGCCGAGAACCAGCGCGATGGCTATATCCCCTTAAAGGAGATCGCCCATCGGCAGGACATCTCGGAAAAATATCTGGAGGCCATCGTAAAAGGGCTGGTGAAGGAGCGTTACCTCACCGGCCTGCGGGGCAAGTCCGGCGGTTATCGGCTGACCCGTGCGCCCGAGGATTATACCGTGGGCGCCATCCTGCGCATTACCGAGGGCAGCCTGGCCCCTGTGGCCTGCCTGGAGCAGGCGCATGTGGACTGCCCCCGCATGGCGGATTGCCGCACGCTGCCCATGTGGCGCAAGCTGAACACGATGATCCAGGACTTTTTCGACGGCATCACCCTGGCCGACCTGATGGACACGGATCAGGTGGGGAACGATTACGTTATTTAATATTGAAAGGCTCCCTCTGCGAGACAGCCTCCCCCGATACGGGGGAGGTGGCACGAAGTGCCAGAGGGGGAGCGCTGTCGCCGCAGGCGACCGAGGGAGACACAAAAGAATTAACGGCAGCTAAATCGCAGGCTCTCTCCCCCCACCCGCTTCGCGGGAGCCCCCTCTCAGAGGGGGCCTTTTTTTATCGGCATCCAATCCCCTTTTTTGTCTCATTTGACAGCTTTCGACTTTTATTTACCGGTTTCTATTGCTTTTTTGTCATATCGTATACTATAATAAAGCGTAAAACTGTTAAATTTACCGCAAGAGAAACTGGGGTACTGAATGAGCGATAAACAACGGATCTTAATAGCTGACGATTCAGAGATGAACCGCGCCATCCTTACCGAAATGCTGGGCGAGGAATACGAGATCCTGGAAGCAGAAAACGGCCAGCAGGCCATCGAAATGATCGAGAAAAACAGCGGCATTGATCTGCTGCTGCTGGACATCATGATGCCGGTAAAAGACGGCTTCGATGTGCTGGCTGCCATGAATCAATATCACTGGATCGACGAACTGCCGGTCATCATGATCTCGGCCGAAAACGCCACCTCTTTCGTAGAGCGCGCCTACGATCTGGGCGCGACCGACTATATCAGCCGCCCCTTTGATATGGCGGTGGTGCGCCGCCGTGTGGTCAACACCCTGATGCTGTACGGCAAGCAGAAGCGCCTGATGCAGCTGGTGGCCGACCAGATCTACGAAAACGAAAAATCCAACTCGCTGATGATTACCATCCTCAGCCATATTGTCGAGTTCCGCAATGGCGAGAGCGGCCTGCACGTGCTGCACATCCGCACCTTCACCGAGATGATCCTGCGCAAGCTCATCACGATGACCGACAAGTACCCGCTGACCGAGACGGAGATCAGCCTCATCACCATGGCGTCCGCCCTGCACGACATCGGCAAGATCAACATCCCCGAAACCATCCTGAACAAGCCCGGCAGGCTCACGCAGGAAGAGTTCGAGATCATGAAGACCCACACCGCCATCGGTGATAAGATTTTGCACGAGCTGCCGTTCGAGCAGGACGCGCCGCTGGTCAAGACCGCGCGCCAGATCTGCCGCTGGCACCACGAGCGCTACGACGGCCGCGGCTACCCCGACGGGCTGAAGGGCGACGACATCCCCATCGGCGCCCAGGCCGTGGCGCTGGCCGACGTCTACGACGCCCTGACCAGCGAGCGTTGCTACAAAAAAGCCTTTGACCATGATACCGCGCTGCACATGATCTTAAACGGCGAGTGCGGCACCTTCAATCCCCTGCTGATGGAGTGCCTGGTGGAGATCAGCGAGGATCTGCGCAGCAAACTGCACAGCGGCGCGATGGACCACGACTACCTGGCCGAAGCCCAGCAGATCTCCGCCAAGGTGCTGCACAACAGCAACCTGCCCGAGCAGGACAACACCAGCCGTGCGCTGTCGGCATCCTCCATCAAGACGGATTTCTTTCTCCACCACACCCACTCGGTGCAGTTCGACTACAGCGCCGCCACCAATGTGCTGACCCTGTCGGACTACGCGGCGCGGCATCTGCATGGCCCCCAGACCCAGCAGCTGACCGAGGCGACCTCGCAGTATTTCTTCTCGCAGGATGATATGCGCAAGCTGCAAAAACTGTTGCATGCCACCACCCCGCAGAATCCCGAGGTAAAAATGCGCGCCCAGCTGCCGGTGGACGGCAAGTACCGCTGGTTCCGCGTTTACGCCCGGGCCATCTGGTTGGACGATACCAACCCGGTCTATCTCGGCGCAGTGGGTGAATGTCACCCTGTGCAGAGCACAGAGCTGCCGGACAAGGGCGAGAATGTCAACCTGGTCACCACCGAGGGCGTGCAGGCCATGATGCGCGGCATGGAACAGATCTTTGACGTAGTGCGCCTGGTGGATGTGAAAAAGAATACTGTATGGACTTTTGATGAAGCCGGCAAGTTGAAACCCACCAATCACCCCTGCCATGCGGTGTGGAACAAGAACCTGCCCTGCAGCAACTGTTCGTCCTTCCGCGCCTTTACCCAGCATAACCAGATCTCCAAGCTGGAGTTCAACGACGGCAAGGCCTATCAGGTGCTTTCCAAGTATATTGAGGTGGACGGCACCCCCTGCGTACTGGAACTGGTAAGTAAGCTGAAAGAAAACCCGCTGCTGACCGTGGACGGCCGCAACCTGCTGAGCGATAACATGAGCGCCTACAGCCAGGCCCTCTACCGCGACCCCCTGACCAACGCCTACAACCGCCGCTATTACACCGAGCAGAGCGAGGCTTTCGCCAATGCCGAGGGCGTAGCGATGATCGACGTGGACAATTTTAAGGCCGTCAACGACACCTACGGCCACCAGGCCGGCGACGAAACGCTGCGCCTGATCGTGCGCGGCATTATCGACTGCATCCGGAGCAGCGACATCCTCATCCGCTACGGCGGGGACGAGTTTTTGCTGTTCTTCCCCAGCATCCCCTCGGACATTTTTGCTTCCCGCCTGGAGGAGATTCGCCGCCGGATGGAGAGCATCACCGTGCCGGGCTGCCCGAACTTCAAGCCCACCGTCAGCATTGGCGGCGTGTACGGTGCCCACCCGCTGGCCGATGCCATCCACCGTGCCGACCTGAAAATGTACGACGCCAAGCACGAGAGAAACCACGTGTCCGTGTCTATTTTACCCCCCCACAACGGGATTTTGATGTAGAATAAGGAAGTTTAAAAGGAGTATTCACGATCATGACCCTGCAGGAATTTTACACCCGCATTGGCGGCAATTACGATGACACCCTCCGCCGCATCCCCAGCGAAGCCCTCGTGCGCAAGTTTGTGCTGAAGTACCCCAACGACCCCAGCTTTGGCCAGCTGAAAGACGCCCTGACCGCCCAAGATTGGGAGACCGCGTTCCGGGCTTCCCACACGCTGAAGGGCGTGGCCCAGAATTTGGGGATGGAGCATCTGTATCAGGTATCCTCGGCCCTGTGCGAGGCTGTGCGCGGCTCCAAGCCCCTGACCGACCCTGCCCTGTGGCCTCCCGTAGAGGAGGCCCATGCCCAGGTGTTGGCAGCGATCCAGGAACTGTAAGCACCTATAAGGCTCCCTCTGCGAGGGTGACTCCCCACAGTGTGGGGAGATGTCGCGAAGCGACAGAGGAGCCTGGCCGCGTAAGCGGTGTCAGCGAAGCTGACTGAGGGAGAGACAATTATTTTAGGGCAATACCGCATAATTCTAAGTGCCGATACGGCGAGCGAGGTGCGGCAGATGCCAAGCCAAAAGCGCAGATAATACTTTGTGTATTATCGAGTATTTTGGCAACGCAGTTGCCGTGCCGCAGCCGCCGGAGCGGTGCTTAAGCCGTAAGGCGGGAATTGTGCGGTGTTGCCTTAGGCTCTCTCCTCACCCGCTTCGCGGGAGTCCCCTCCCAGAGGGGGCCATTCCTCTCTGTCAGGAGTGTTGCCACAATGAATGCTGCAGAACGTCCCTGCCTTCTGCACCGGGTCCTGGCCCTGGCGGCGGCGCTGTTGCTGCTGGGCGGCCTGTTCCTCGCCCCTGCCCTTGGCCTGCATGCGCAGGCTGAGGAGATTTCCTCTCCCCAAAAGCTGCGGGTGGGTTACTATGCCTACACCGGCTTTAATATGATCGACGCTGACGGCAGCTACAGCGGCTACAGCTATGAGCTGCTGCAAAAAATTGCGCGGTATCGCAACGTTATCTACGAATACGACGGTTACGACAGCGACGTGAACGACGTGATGCAGATGCTGGAGGACGGCGAGATCGACGTGATCCCCGACCTGCGCATCACGCCTGACCGCGAGGATCGATTTGATTTTACCACCAGCCCTGTGGGCACCATCGCCAGCATGCTGACGGTGCGTGCCGGCAACCGCACCGTCATTGCCGGGGAGTACAGCACCTACAACGGCATGACGGTGGGCTTTTCCCACGACGGCAACGGCCGCAACCAGAGCTTTATTGAGTTTGCCGCCGACCATAACTTTACCTATACCGCGGTGTTTTACGACACGGACGATGAGCTGGCTGAGGCCCTGCACAAAGGGGAAATCACCGCGGCACTGACCAACGCCAACCGCATTACCACCGATGAATGGGTGCTGGAAACCTTCGATGAAACACCGTTTTATATGGCGGTGCGCAAGGGCGACACCCAAACACTGGCCCTGCTGAACGGCGCCCTGGCAGAGATGGACCGGCAGGAACCCTCCTGGCAGGTCGACCTGCACGAGAGGTACTCCAACACCAGCCGCAGCTCCACGCTGGCCCTGACCGCGGAGGAGCAGGCCTACCTGTACGATACCAACGCAGGCGGCAAGGTGTGGACGGTAGCCGTCAACCCCGACCGCTACCCCTACTCCTACAAAGACCAAAAAGGCAACTGGACAGGCATCTCGGTCAAGCTGTTCGACCTGCTGGCCCGGCGCGCGGGCATCTACTACCGACTGCTGGATGCCGACACCCGCGACGACTATATGGACCTGCTGCAGAACGGCAAGGCCGATCTGAGCCTGGCGTTCTTCAACGACCTGTCCCACGCCGAGCAGCTGGGCTACAAGCTCACTGACCCGTACCTTTCGGCGGGCTTCTCCTGGGTGCGGCTGCGCAGGGATACCGAGATGCAGACCATCGGCACGGTAGACCTGCTGGCCAAAGGAAGCCACGGGCATCATCCTGCCCAGCAAAAACACCGTCTGCCAGACCTACCCCTCCTTTGCCGATTGCCTGACCGCCCTGCGCGCAGGTGAGATCGATGCCTATTACACCTACACCTACCAGGCCGAGCGCCTGCTGTACGATAACCTGCGCAACGACCTGACCACCACCTTGACCGGCGGCACCGTGGATTTTGCCATCGGTGTCTCGCAGGATGTGGATGTGCAGCTGTTGAGCATCCTGAACAAGGGCGTCCACAGCCTGAGTGATGAGGAGATCGACGAAGCCACCCGCAGCTATACCACGCTGGCCGAGCAGCCTTTCTCTCTGGTGCGCCTGCTCTACCAATACCCGCTGGTCATGGTATTTTTGTGCGTATGCGCTGTGTCTGTGGCGGCCGGTGCCATCCTGCTGGTGCGGGCACGCAGCTTCCGCCTCAAGATGACCTCGGCCCTGCACAGGGCCGAGGAAGCCAGCCAAGCCAAGACCGAGTTCCTCTCCAATATGTCCCACGATATCCGCACCCCCATCAACGGCATTATGGGCATGCTGGATATTGCCGAAGCCAACTTTGACGACCAGGCCCGCGTGAAAGACTGCCTGGTCAAGATGCGCGGTGCGGCCAGCCACCTGCTGTCCCTCATCAACGATGTGCTGGACATGGCCAAGGTGGAAAGCGGCACCATGCAGATGCTGGACGCCGACTTTGACCTGCGCGAATTGCTGAACTCCTGCTGCGGCATCATCGAGGGGCAGCTCAACGACCGCGACGTGACCCTGACCAAGCAGATCGGCCCCTTCTGGCATCCCCGCCTGCGGGGCAGTGAGCTGCACATCCGCCAGGTGTTGTTAAACATTCTGTCCAACGCTGTCAAATACACTCCCGACAGCGGCACCATCAACTTCTATGCCCGCGAGACCCTGTTCGAGGAAGGGCTGGTACACCTGCGCATCGAGATTGCCGACACCGGCATCGGCATGAGCGAGGAATTTTTGCAGCACATCTTTGAGCCTTTCACTCAGGAGCAGCAGACCAGCCGCACTACCTACAAGGGCACCGGCCTGGGCATGGCCATCACCAAAAAGCTGGTGGACCAGATGCACGGCTCGCTGGATGTGGAAAGCACACCGGGCAAGGGTTCCACCTTCACCATGCGCCTGAGTCTGCCCCTGGCCGAGACCGCCTACGACACCCCCGAGGAGGAGCCGCCCGCCGACCTGCACGGCCTGCACCTGCTGATGGCCGAGGACAACGAGCTGAACCGGGAGATTGCCGTGACTCTGCTGGAAGAACAGGGTGCCGCCATCACCACCGCCGAGAACGGCCGCGAGGCTGTGGAGTTGTTCCAGAACGCACCCCAGGGCACCTTTGACGCCGTGCTAATGGACGTGATGATGCCCGAGATGAACGGCCTGGAGGCCACCCGCGCCATCCGCGCCTTCGAGCATTGCCCGCCGGAGAGCGGCATCCCCATTATCGCCATGATCGCCAACGTTTTTGCCGACGATGTGAAAGCCTGCCTGGAAGCGGGCATGAACTCCCACGTAGGAAAACCGCTGGATATGCAGGTATTGGCGGCGGAGATTTGCCGCCAGATGCGGCGCCACACCGCCCTGCTGGAGAGCGCAGACTTTACAAAATTAGGAAATTAAAAAGTTGGCGCTTTCCTATTGCAATCCGGCATCTGACAAGCGTATAATAAATTGATTATTGTTGTAATCAGCGCCGCACAATTCCCGCCGTCTCGGCGCTAAGGATTGTGCGGCATTGTCTTTATGTGTAGAGGGAGGATGTATCATGGCAACGAAGTATATTTTTGTTACCGGCGGCGTGGTCTCCGGCTTGGGCAAGGGCATCACAGCAGCCAGCCTGGGCCGTTTGCTGAAAACCCGCGGCCTGAAGGTGGCTTCTCAAAAGCTGGATCCTTATATCAACGTGGATCCCGGCACCATGAGCCCGCTACAGCACGGCGAGGTGTTCGTGACGGATGACGGAACCGAAACCGACCTGGATCTGGGTCATTATGAGCGCTTTACCGATGAAAACCTGAACAAGTACTCGAACCTGACGACGGGCAAAGTCTATTGGAACGTGCTGAACAAGGAACGCCAGGGCGCTTACCTGGGCCAGACTGTCCAGATCATCCCCCACATTACCAACGAGATCAAGAGCTACATCTACAACCTGGCCAAGAGCACCGAGGCCGACGTTGTCATCACCGAGATCGGCGGCACCACCGGCGACATCGAGAGCCAGCCCTTTCTGGAGGCCATCCGCCAGGTGGGCATTGAGCAGGGCCCCGAAAACTGCTGCTACATCCACGTGGTGCTGGTTCCCTATATTTCCGGCTCCGACGAGTACAAGTCCAAGCCCGCACAGCACTCCTGCAAGGAGCTGCAGGGCATGGGTATCGCCCCCAACGTCATCGTGCTGCGTGCCGATGGCCCTGTTGGCAGCGACATCAAGCGCAAGATCAGCATGTTCTGCAATGTCCGCCCGGACTGCGTTATTGAGAACCTGACCATGCCCAGCCTGTACGAATGCCCGCTGATGCTGGAGGCCGCCGGCCTGACCAATGTGGTGGCCCGCCAGCTGCACCTGCAGACCCCGCCCACCGACCTGACCGAGTGGAAGGAACTGATCAGCCGCATTGCTACCCGCAGCCGCAACTGCAAGGTTGCCCTGGTGGGCAAGTACGTTAAGCTGCACGATGCCTACCTGAGCGTGATGGAGAGCCTGTACCACGCCGGTTTCGAGAACGAGAGCAAGGTCGAGATCAAGTGGGTGGACAGCGAGACTCTGGTGGACCAGGACCGCTGCGCCGAAGAATTTGCCGATGTGGACGGCATCATCGTGCCCGGCGGCTTCGGCGACCGCGGCATCGAGGGTATGATCCAAGCCGCCCAGTACGCCCGTGAGAACCGTATGCCCTACTTTGGCATCTGCCTGGGCATGCAGATCATGGTGATGGAGTACGCCCGCAACGTGCTGGGCTACGCCGATGCCAACTCCAGCGAGTTTGCCCCCGAGGGCCAGCACAATGTAATTGACCTGATGCCGGACCAGCAGGGCGTGGAAACCAAGGGCGGCACGATGCGCCTGGGCAAGTACCCCTGCACCATCACCCCCGGCACCAAGATGGCCGAGTGCTACGGCACGCTGGAGATCGACGAGCGCCACCGCCACCGCTATGAATTCAACAACGAGTTCCGCGCCGAGTTCGAGGAGAAGGGCCTGGTCATTGCCGGCACCAGCCCCGACGGCCGCCTGGTAGAAGCTGTGGAGATTCCGGGCCGGGACTTCCACCTGGGCGCCCAGTTCCACCCCGAGTTCAAGAGCCGCCCGAACCGCGCTCACCCGCTGTTCAAGGGTTTCATTGCCGCTTCCCTGAAGTACCAGAACGAGCATACCCCCACCGACCATCCGGCTTCGATTGGGGAATAAGCACAACCTTTAACGCCTCCCTCTGCGAGACAGACTCCCCCGGCATGGGGGGAGATAGCACGAAGTGCCAGAAGGGGAGCCCCCCACCCAGAGGGGGCCGCACAAACGGCATTCTGCCCCCTTTACACAAGGGGGCCTTTTCATTTCCCGCAAAAAATTTAAAAAAATTTCCCTCTTCCTGCAACAATTCTGACACATCCGTCGTTTATAACTATAGAAGCTTCTGAAATACTGCCCTGTAAAGCAAGCGAAAAAGCACACAAATTCCCCTGCGAATGTCGAGAGTTTCTTGGTGTCTTTTTGTCTTGTTTTCGCCGGGTTTCCCGGCGTATAATGCTATATCATAGAATCCGCGGAAAGGCCTTTGCCCTGCGGTGTTCCAAAGGAGTTTTCTATGCGCAACTGGTGTGCGCGTCACCCCATCTACTTTATGGGGCTGTACGCATTGTTTTACTTAACCTTCTTCGCCCTGCTGGAGCGCACGATCCAGACCCCCGATCTGTTGGTTCACTGTCGGCTGGATGATTTGATCCCATTCTGCAAGTACGCGATCATCCCCTATTCGCTGTGGTTTCCGTGGATCCCGTTTACCCTCTTTTTCATCCTGTATAAGGGGGAACGGTCGGACTTCTGGCGGTTATGCCTGCCGCTGTTTGCCGGCATGACGATGGCGCTCCTGTTTTACGCTATCGTACCCAACGGCCTGGCCCTGCGCCCCCGTTACGTACCCGGCAATGACATCTTTGCCAAAGCGGTGCGGTCGCTGTATCGCACCGATACGCCGATGAACGTCTGCCCGTCGATTCACGTGTTCAACTCGGTCACGCTGATGCTGGCTTACTACCGCACCCGCTGCTTCGATGCCCCGCGCCTGCGTTGGATGCGCCCCGCAGCCGCCGTGCTGTGCGTGTCCATCGCACTTTCCACCATGTTGTTGAAACAGCACAGCGTCATTGACGTGGTGTTTGGCATGCTGCTGGCTTTTGCCCTGGATGCCATTGCCACCGAGGTGCAGCGCAATCCTCAGCCCAGCCGCCGCAACCGCCGTGAACGCCAGCCCGAATGGTTGTAACTACTTCTTGAGCCTCCCTCTCACAGAGGAGGCCGCTTATAAAGATAAAAGTCTGCACGGTTTTTAACCCCGTGCAGACTTTTATTTTTTGCGTTATAATGCATAAATCAAAATGCCCAGAATAATCAGCACCAGTGCGCCGATCTTTTTAGGATTCATCTTCTCATGGAAGATCACCACGCCAAAGAAGGTCACATAAATATAGCCAGTGGCCTCCAGCACGGGGCCGACGTTCAGCGGCACGCCCTTGTAGGCCAGCATCGTCAGCAGCGAGCAGCCCACAAACAGGCCGTAGCCCAGGACCACGCGCCAATCGGTGTACTCTGCCAGCAGGGACTTATGCTCCCGCAGGGCGGTCTTTTTTCAGCAGCACCTGAGACACCGACGCCAAAAAGGTGCTGAGCAGATAAAGTGCCACGTAGGGCAGCTGTGCCTGGTTCATTGGCCGCCCTCCCCTTCGTTGTCGGCCCGCACAAACAGCACGATGCCCCAATAATAACCGCTGCACCGATAAACTGGCGCAGGGTGATGCTTTCCCCAAACAGCAAAAAGCCCAGCAGGATCCCCCACACCACGGTGATGGCCTTATTGGCGTAGGCGGTGGTCAGCGGCAGGTGCTTGATGACCTGCTGCCAGCCAAAGGCATACACCACCAGCGCTGCCAGCATACCGCCGTACAGCAGGATGAATCCCACACTCAAAAACGGCTGCTGCGCCGCCAATTTGCTGCACACGCTGCTGCTGGCATACACCCCCAAAATCAAGTGCAGCAACAGGAACCATTTAGCGCTGTTGCGCATGGTAGCCCTCCTTACTTTTTATCGGATATGGCATCACAGCGGGTCCACAGGACGCAGGTTTTGCCACTCATATTTTTTCATGTACTTAGCCAGCGGCTTTTCCACAAACAGATACAACGGGATGGCCAGCAGCTCCACAACGACCACGAACACCGCCATAACGCCGTAGGTGCACGACAGGCTCCAAGATCCCCATATATAGCCGCTCAGTGTAATGCTGCAAAACATCGTCCACAGCCCACCGCCGCCCGCAGGCCACGATCGCCACCGGGTAGATGCGCAGGCATTTATGCCAGAACTTACCCGGCAGGGATTTAAACTGACCTCTGGCATCCTCGCGCAATTCCTGGCTCTCGGCAAAAAAGCCGGAGATCATGAAATACAGAATCGTCAGGTAGCCCACATGCAGCTGGGAATCCATCAGCGGAAAAAAGTTGAAGGAGTCCTCATTAGTAGGTGCCGGTGTACTGCTGGTAATGGTGCAGCACGATGAAGATTACGGCAAAAGCCTTCAAAAAATCCAGCCCTACGTAATATTTTCTGGCAGTTGTTGGCTCACTCATGCTTGATATACTCCCTTGCCACATACTGCGGGGCGGCGTTGGCGCACATGTAGATGCGGCCGACGTACTCGCCGATCAGGCCCAGCACCAGCAGGATCATGCCGCCCAACAACAGCAGCAGCGCCGTGGTAGACGCCCAACCCATAGGGGCGGCGCCGCGGACGAAGTGGTCGATGATGATGTAGATCAGATACAAAAAACCAAAGCCCGCAAACACCGTGCCTGCGTAGGTGGCCAGGCGCAGCGGCTTGACAGAAAAGGACGTAAAACCGTTCATCCAAAGATTCAGCAACTTGCTGATGGTGTAGCCGGAGCGTCCCTCCTCCCGGGCGCGGTGATGCACCGACACATTGGCAATGCGCTTGGTGGAGCGCAGCACCAGACCGATGACGTAGGGGTAGCAATGCTCGTACCGCAGCATTTCGTCCACGATGAACCGCCGGGCGGCAAAGTAGCTGTTGACCACCAGTTCCGGCGGCTTGCCCAACATGACCTCGGTCATTTTGCTGTTGACCCAGCTGCCCAGATTGCGCCAGCCTGCCTGGCGCTTGTTATCGTAGCTGGCGTAAACGACGTCGTAACCTTCGTTGATCTTGTCCAGCAGCTTGCCCACCTCATTGGCGGGGGTCTGGCCGTCATCGTCCAGACAGACGATAATATCGCCGGTACACTGGTGGAAACCAGCCATCAGCGCGGCGTGTTGGCCGAAGTTTTTCGCCAGATCCACGCCCTGTACATGGGCGTCTGCCGCCACCAGCCTGCGGATGGTGCCGATGGTGTCATCGGGCGAGCAGTCGTTGATCAGCACGACCTCGTAGTCATACTGGGGCAAAGTCTGCATCGTCGCCGTCAGTTCCTCGTGCACCGCCGCCAGCGTATGCTCCGAGCGGTAGCACGGGATCACAAAAGAAATTTTCTGCATGTTATTTTCGTCCTTTTATTGCGTATCGGGCCGTTCATACACGATCAGGTCCTCGGTGGAGATGAGGGGCTGCCAGCCGTCCGCCACCAGGCGGGCCTCGGCATCAGTGCCGTGGTTGACCATGGCATAGCGGGAGTAGATTGTCTTCTCCGGGTCGGCGATGTAGGTGTTCCAATCAAACTCAATGCCCATACCTGCGGGCACTGCGTAGAGATAACCGTAATAGACATCGCCGTAGCCAAAGGTCAGCGTGTGATCCCAGGCCGTTGCATTTTCCTGATTGAACTGCGCCTGGCTTTCTTCCAGTACTGTTGTGACCTGCTGCAACTGTGCATCCATAGCTGCATTGTAAGCAGGCAGGCCGTCACTGTGGGCAAAGCCAGACGGGTAGATAAGCAGCAACGCCAGCGGAACACAGGCAACCACGATTGCACCATTCTCCGCCGCCGAAGCCATCAGCAAAATCATGCACATAAAGGCAGCATAGCGCCGCAGCTGCACAGGGTCGTATAGCACCAGGATGGCAAAAAGCACCGTCAGTGCGCAGACAACGCCACACAATTTGCAGCGGATGGGCCGCTTTTTTACAATGTCATATATGCACAGCCCAATCGTAACTGCCGTTAATGCCAATACGCGCAAGAAACCATGGGTCACATCTGCAATATACTGCTCTGTTCCACCCCATTTTGTGGGGCGGATATAGTCATTGTACAGGATTTTACAAGCGCTGTGCAGCTTTTCAAAGAAGTAGCTGACGGCCCCCAAAATATCCAGGTGTGCCGCTTTTTCAAAGATGGCAAAATCCAAAGATTGTTCGCCGTAGGGAGCCGACAGTTGATTCATCGACCACAGTGAAAGCACAGTCGCCGCTACTGCCAACGCAGCCATTCCTGCTACGCGGCGGCCACGTTTCGGATTTTTCCAGCCGCATACGATAGGAAACAGGAAAAGAATCACACCATAAGGGCGGATCATAGTATCCAACGCGCAGGCCAGCACAGCCGCCACTTCACCCTTTTTGCTTCCCTTTGCCGCTGCCAGTGAGCCGCTGACCACGCAGGCTAACAAAAAGAAATGCAGCGGCTCCGACGTTGCTGTAAAAATCTGCCGCAGCGGTATCCACAGGCAAAGCAGCACAGCCGCAAAGGCAAGCTGCTGTTTCCTGTTCATACGGCCTGCCAGCACGACCCAGGCCAGCACAGCAAAAAACAGGTTGCACCAGAACATGGTGTTATACCCTGCCCCAAACAAAAAGCCCGGGATGGCATACAGCCAGATCACCAGCGGTCCCCAGGTAGAGAAGGTCCCGATTGCCGCATGGCTCTCGTTATAGCCGAAGTACCCCTGCGGGCTTCCGACCTTCAACACGCCAACCAACTGGCGGTTATAAATTACCTCGTCGCTGTTGGTGCTGGTCGGGAACCATATTCCCGTCGTAAAGGAATCACAGTGTGCAATGACAAATGCTGCCAACAGAAAGACGACCGCACAGAAGGCAAAAAACAGCAGCCTTATCCAGCGTTTTTCCTTTATATATTCAAACCGCATTTTTACCTTCTTCCTCAAGGCCGTTCATACACGATCAGGTCCTCGGTGGAGATGACCTCCTGCCAGCCGTCCGCCAGCAGGCGGGCCTCGGCGTCGGTACCATGGTTGACCATGGCATAGCGGGAGTAGATCGTCTCCTCCGGGTCGGCGATGTAGGTGTTCCAATCAAACTCAACGCCCATACCTGCGGGAAGAGCGTACAGGTAGCCGTGGAACACATCGTCCGCGTAAGCGTAAGCCAGGGTGTTGTCCCAGGGATCGGCGCTGGCTCGGGCGTCCATGCGCTCCTGCAGGGCAGTCTCCACGGCCGTGATCTGGCTGCCCATCTCGTCAAAATAGGTGGACAGGGTGCTGCGCTCGGCGTTGATGGGCAGCAGCACGACCGCCAGCACCGGCAGCCAGACAAGGCTGCGGGCGGCATCCTCGACCACCACCGACGCCAGCAGCAGGATGGACAGCAGCATCAGGTGGCGGGGCGCGATGTTATACAGGAACACCAGCACCAGCGCAATAATGCCGGTGCAGCCCAGGGCGCAGGCTTTCAGCGGGCTGGGGCGGTGGGCACGGCGGTCCAGCACAAAGCAGACCAGTGTTACCGCCAAAATCATCAAAAAGATAATGCAGCCGCGGCCGAAGTATGTCTTTTCCACAAAGGTACGCGGAATATCCTGACCAACGGTTACCAATTCTTTGGCGGCATGGTTCATCTCATACACGATGGCTTCGCCAATTTTGCCGTGGGCCAGCAGTTCCAGACCGCCGAAATCCATACCGCCGCCGCTGAAATAGGAGGCGGAAAGTTTCGTCATAGAGAAAAGGGCAACACAAAAGCTGAAGATTGCCTCGCCCAGGCAGAAATTGCGCCGCTTTTTATCGGCCCAGACAGCCACCAGTGGGAACGCCCAGAACAAAAGCGCGTAGGGGCGGAAGATGGTCTCCAGCCCGCAGGCCAGTGCCGCGGGCACCAGCCACCAATGGGAGCCGCCCCGCAGCAGGGCCGCCGTGGAACCGGCAATGACCAGTGCCAGCATATAATGCAGCGCTTCGGACGAGCCGCAAAAGCTGCCCGCCAGCGGCATCCACAGGCAGACCAAGCCGCCGTAACACAAAATCTGCTGACCAATGTTCAGCCGCGCGGCGACCGTAAACACCACCACGCCCAATGCCAGAAACAGCACATTGCACCAGAACATCGTGTTAACGCTGGCGCCGAACAGGCGTCCGGCCAGGCCGTAGACCCAGATAAGCACCGGACCCCAGGCACCGTAGCGACCGATGTCGGCGGTGCCCTCGTTATAGCCAAAGTAGCCCAGCGGGCCGCCGTGGGCAATAACACTGACCACCTGGCGGTTGTAGATCACTTCGTCGTTATCGATATTGGGCGGCATCCACACCTGCCACAGTGGGGTGCGGAACGCCAGCGTGTAAAACAGCAGCAGAAACAGCAACGCGCCCGCGATGCCAAGGGGCACCGGGGGCGTCTTTTTCAGCAGTCGTTTCAACTTATCCATACAGGTATTCTCCGTATGCTTTTGTACGTTATTGTGCAATTTTTGCCATAAAGACCACGTCGCGGTAGACGCCGTCCAAACGGACCATGTCACGGAAGGTGCCTTCCTCCACAAAGCCGGCGGCGGCGTAGCTGCAGCGGGCAGGGGTGTTCTCGGCAAGCACGCGCAGACTGATGCGGTGCAAGTGCAGCGCGGTGAAGCCGAAATCGGTGAACAGGCGGGCAGTCTCGGTTCCAAAGCCCTTACCGCGGGCGCTCTCCTCGCCGACAAAGATGCCGTACTCGGCACTGTTAAAAGTATGGTCCACATCCCGGTAGTACACCGACCCCACCGCCGTATCGGCGGCCTTATCCACGATGATGTACTGCACGACCTCGCCGGTGGCGACCTTGGTTTTCAGCCAGTTGCGGTGCATTTCAGGGGTGAAGGTCTGGCGGAAGATAAAGTTATCGCGCACCGAGGGGGTGTTGCGCCAGCGCACGATGTTGTCGGTGTCGGCATCGGTGATGGGCCGCAAGACAACCTTTTCACCGGTCAGGATAGGAAGCTTTTCCATACAGGTTCCTTTCGCGTTTTCTAAGATCCGACGGTTAGCCGCACTCGTACACAGCAGCAGACGTGCCCTCGTACAGCAGGGCCCAGCCGTTTTCTTCCAGATATTGGGCCACGTCGCTGTCGGTATTTGCCATGACATAACGGGAATGAATTTCGTTGGCAGGGTCCAGAAGATACGTGTCTTCATCAAATTGCAGGCCCATGCCATCGGGCACAGCGTACAGCATGCCAAAGTGGCTGCCGCCGCCCAGGGCGTAGGCGCACACATGATCCCACGGGTCGTCGCTTGTCAGGCGGGCCTGGCTCTCGGTCAGCGCCGTTTGCAGGTCGGCAACTTCCTGCGATAATCCTGCATTATACACAGGCATCGTAAAGGTGGAGATATCGCTGTCCCCTCTTGCCGTGGTCATGCGGATGCCCGCCACGCTAAGCACCGCCAGCAGCACCGGGGCCGCAGCGGCGGTCAGGGGCGGCTGCTCGGCCACAAGCGCCGCCAACAGCAGCAGATCATACACGATGGTATGGCGGGAGGCCTCGCCAGGGCGGTACATCAGCATCAGCGCCAAAAACACCACCAGCGTGACTACCAGTGCGCATACTTTCCAGAACACCGGCTGCTTATGCGCAGCGTTCCAAATCACACAGGCCAGCGTGACCAGCAGCAACGCAAACAGCAGCAGATAGCAACTGCCCACGCGGGTGCCGTCGGCGATTTCCTGCCCCAATTGCTGCCACGCACCCAACAGCTTATAGTAAACGCTGCGGGCGGCGGCCCAGAAGTGACCGTGGAGCAGTTCCTCCACAGCGCCCAGATCAATATTGGCAAAAAGGTACGGTGCGTAGAACTTTTTCATCAGCACCAGCGTACCGGCGGCGGAAGCAGCCGCCCCGACCACCGTGCCGCCCACCGCCTTACGGCGGGGCCAGGCCAGTACCAGCGGGAACAGCCACAGCACAGCGTTATAGGGCCGCACCAGCGTGGCGGCAGCGCACAGCGCAAACAGCGCCGCCCAGACCGCGCCCGCATGCCTGCACCCGCGGCGGATGCCTGCGGCCAAGCCCAGCACGGCCAGCACCAGCGCGTAGTGCAGCGGCTCCTGCATGGCGGAGAACACATACCGCACCGGGGCGTTCAGCGCGGCGATGCCGACGCCGAACAGCAACTGGCGCTTCCAGTCCAGGCGGGTACCCCACACAAAGCAGAGCCAGCCCGCCAGCACCCAAAACAGGTTGCAGTATAAAAAGGCGTTCTGTCCGCGGAAAATCAGCCCCGGGATGGCGTACAGATAGAACACCGCAGGCCCCCAGGCGGCAAAACGGCCGATCTCGGCGTGGGACTCGTTAAAACCAAAGTACCCTTGCGGTACGCCGTGGGTCACCACCGCCGAAAGCTGCTTGGCGTAGTAGACCTCGTCGCTCCACGCGCTGGCGGGCAGGTAAATCTTGCCCAGCGACACGCCGTAGACAGCCCACTCATACACCAGCAAAAACACCAGCGCGGCGGCCGCCGTGCAGACCAGCCTTGCCCAGGCGGGCAGGGTCTTACTTTTCATAGAACTCCAGCACTTTGGCGATGACCTTGTTCTGGTCGTCCTCGGTCAGGCCGTAGTACATGGGCAGGCGCACCAGGCGCTCGCTCTCGGCGGTGGTGTAGACGTCCTCGCCGTCAAAGCGGCCGAACTTCTCGCCCGCCGGGGCGGAGTGCAGCGGGATGTAGTGGAACACCGCCAGAATATCGTTCTCTTTCAAAAAGCGGATGAACTCGGTACGTTCTTCCAAATTCTTGCACTTCAGATAGAACATATGAGCGTTGTGGGTACACTCAGCCGGGATATGCTGCAGCTCGATCTTGCCGGCTTCAGCCAAAGGCAGGAATGCCTCACGGTAGCGGTGCCAGCTGGTCAGGCGGTTCTCGTTGATCTCGTCAGCATGCAGCAACTGAGCCCACAGGTAGGCAGCGTTCAACTCGCTGGGCAGGTAGCTGTCACCAAAATCCACCCAGGTGTACTTGTCCACCTGGCCGCGGAAGAACTTGGCGCGGTTGGTGCCCTTTTCGCGCAGGATCTCGGCGCGCTCGTTATAATCGGGGTTGTTGATGACCAGCGCGCCCCCCTCCCCCATTGAGAAGTTCTTCGTCTCATGGAAAGAGTAGCAGCCAAAATCACCGATGGTGCCCAGCGCTTTTCCCTTGTAGCTGCTCATGACACCCTGGGCCGCATCCTCGACCACCATCAGGTTGTGGCGGCGGGCGATCTGCATGATGGTGTCCATATCGCAGGCCACACCGGCGTAGTGCATGGCCACAATGACCTTGGTCTTGTCGGTGATGGCGGCTTCGATCTTGGTCTCGTCGATGTTCATCGTGTCGGGGCGCACATCCACAAACACCAGTCTGGCTCCCGCCAGCACAGCCGCCGTGGCGGTGCTGGAGAAGGTAAAGCTGGGCAGAATGACCTCGTCCCCCGGCTGGAGACCGCACAGCAGCATGGCCATTTCCAGCGCGGTGGTGCCGCTGGTGGTCAGCAGCACTTTCTGGGTGTGGAAGCGTTCTTCCATCCAGTTGTTGCACATCTTGGTAAAGGCACCGTCGCCGCAGATCTTATGGGCGTCGATGGCCTGCTTGACATATTCCAGCTCGTCCCCAACGCAGGGGGGCACATTAAAAGGGATCATGGTAAAAGCCCTCTTTCCTTACAAAATTCGATACTTATTAAATAGTATAGCACACTATGCCTGTTTCCACAAGGCGCGGGCTCACTTTTTCACGCGGGTGGTGTTGTAGGCACGCAGCAGCAGCACGGCGTACCACAGCAGCATGATGCTGAACACGATGAAGGCAAAGGACGCCACGGTGGCCGCCCCGGCAGAAAAGTGTGCAACGCAGTACACGGCCAGCGGCACGGCAGCCACAACCGGCATCTTGGCGTTTTTTTCCGTCGTATAGCCAGCAATTTTCAACATCTGCGTCACAGTGGCCCACAGCAGCCACAGGGCCGCGGCCCGCAGCAGCGGGGCCAGCCAGGCGGGACCGGCCAGAGTGCCGCACAGCACCAGTTCCAGAACCAATTGCACGGTGCCGCAGGCCAGCACGGGCAGGGCGCGGCGGCCCAGCAGCAGGTAGCCCACCAACGCCAGCACAGTCAGCGAGACTTCCTGCAAAGCGACGGCATCGGGCATAGCCAGCATAGCACGGCCGGCGGATGCTACCCCCACCAGCAGGTAGGCCAGGGCGGGACGATTGCGTTTATCCATAGGGGTAAATCCTCCGATTTTTCAACAATTATTATCATTTTATCATACCATGAACCGTAAGGACTTGCAAGGGAAAGCCGCACGGCGTATAATAAAACCATTCTGCCGTGTGTGCGATTTAAAGCGGCAGACATATATGGAGAGGAAGTTGTGCAATATGGAATTTTCCCATCGTTTGGACCTGTTCGGGCCGGAGATCTTTGCCGCGCTGAACGATAAAAAGGTCGCGCTGGAGGCCGAGGGCCGCCACCTGTTCAATTTAAGCGTGGGAACGCCGGATTTCGCCCCGGCCGACCACATCAAACAGGCGCTGATCGATGCCGCCAGAGACAACGAAAACTGGAAGTACAGCCTGCGGGACCTGCCCGAGCTGCTGGACGCCGTGTGCAGCTACTACAAGCGCCGCTTTGACGTAGACACCATCACCCCGAACAAGGTGATGAGTTTTTCTGGCTCCCAGGACGGCATCGGCCACTTAGGCCTGGCGCTGTGCAACGACGGCGATGTGGTGCTGCTGCCGGACCCCTGCTACCCGGTGTTCATTACCGGCGTCAAGCTGGGCGGCGCCGACCCCTGGTACTACAAACTGACGAAAGAAAACCACTTCTTGCCCGATGTGACCGCCATCCCCGAGGAGGTGGCCCGCAAGGCAAAGTTTATGCTGGTCAGCCTGCCGGCCAACCCGGTAGGCAGCATCGGCACGCCGGAGCTGTACGCCCAGTTGGTGGATTTCTGCCGTAAGTACGATATTTTACTGGTACATGATAACGCCTACAGCGATATCATCTTTGACGGCGCCCACGGCGGCAGCATTTTCAATACGCCGGGAGCCGAGGAGTGCGCAGTCGAGTTCTTCTCCCTGAGCAAGAGCTTCAACGTGACCGGCGCGCGCATCAGCTTTTTGGTGGGCCGCCGCGATGTGATTGCCGCATGCAAGAAGCTGCGCACCCAGATCGATTTCGGCAAGTTCATCCCGGAGCAGAAAGCCGCCATTGCCGCTATGACAGGCCCGCTGGACAGCGTAAAACGCCAGTGCGGCGAGTATCAGGCCCGCCGCGACGCCCTGTGCGGCGGCCTGCGCAGCATCGGCTGGAACGTACCCGACAGCCACGGCAGCATGTTTGTGTGGGCTCCGCTGCCCACCGGCTACACCGACAGCATGGTCTTCTGCCTGGAGCTGATCGACAAGGCAGGCGTGATCTGCACCCCCGGCTCCAGCTTTGGCCCGTCCGGTGAAGGCTACGTCCGTTTTGCCCTGACCCTGCCGGTAGAGCGCATCCGCGAGGCGGTCGCGTCCATCGCCGTCAGCGGGATGATCCGCTAAATCTTTTATAGCGCACTTCATATACAGAAAAGCCCCCGCCTGCATTAAACAGGCGGGGGCTTTGTTATATGCTATTATGGACTTTTCCGCTTTCAGCCGCTTGTTGCAGCTTACTGCTCGCTCTCAGTCTCAGCAGCCTCTGCCGCGGCAGCTTCGCGGGCCTGGGGTCCGTTTTCACGCACGGCGGCGCGCAGGGCCTTCTGGATGGCCGGGGTGATCTCCACCCGCTGCAGCAAAGATGCCAACAGTTCGGGGAACTGTTTGGCAGGCAGCTGCTCAGCTACCACAAGGGCCAGGTACTCGGCATGGGAGATGGCAGGCTCAAAGGTGCGAGCGTAGGTTTTACCGCTGCGTACGAAGCCGACCTCCCGCAAGACGCCTTTCGCCATCAGGCTGTTCAGCATCGAAAAGATTGAGCGTTCTTTCCACTTGCGGTCCTCGCAGGTGTGGATGACCTCGGTCTGGGCCATGGGGTGGTCTGCCTGCCAGAAAATTTCCATAATCTGCTGTTCACTTTTTGTCAGGTGCACGCTTGAACTCTCCCTTACTGCATAGTTGCAAATCTATTATCATAATATAGGTAAATGAATCAATTGTCAATACTTTAACAGTAATTTTTTAGATTTTTCCTTCGTTATAATATAACGCGACGTATTTGTACAACGCTGCCACACTTCTGCCACACTTTGTTTTCGTTTTGACGGCTCATCGCGCGATTCATAAGGTGTGGCAAATCCGTGGCAAATTTTGTCACACTGTGTCCGCTTTGTGATTCACCTGCTTTCTCTGCTGGTTTTTCTGTCATGTCAGTCATGCATTTCGGCAAGTTTAGCATAATTTTCACATGGATTTTTCGTTCATCGGCGCCAGGCGTTCATCAACCGAGTCAGGGCGCGTTTCTCCAACCGGGAAACATAGCTGCGGCTGATGCCCAGCTTGTCGGCAGTCTGCTGCTGGGTAGCCGGACGCTCCCCGCCCAGGCCGTAGCGCAGCTGCAGCAGCGCCCGTTCCCGCACAGGCAGGGTATCCACTAGGCGGCGCAGGCGGGCGGCATCAGCGCGGCGCTCGCAATCGTCTTCCATCACGGTGTCATCGGGCAGGGTGTCGGCCAAAGTCAGCTGCCCGCTGCCGGATTCCAGTGGCTCCTGCAGCGAAACAGCCGCACCTTCACGTCGAATTTTTCTCAGCTCCATTCGTAGCTCGTTCTCGATGCACCGGCTCGCGTAGCTGGCAAACTTGCTGGCGCGGGCGGGATCAAAGGTATCCACCGCCTTGATAAGCCCGATGGTGCCGATGGAAATCAGGTCATCCTGGTTGGACGTGGCAGCGTAGTATTTCTTGCACACATGGGCCACCAGCCGCAGGTTGTGCCGCACCAGCTGGTCGCGGGCATCCCGCCCGGCCACACCGCCCGTGCGCAGGGCTGCAAAGGCCGCACGCTCGGCCGCCGGGGAAAGTGGCCGCGGGAAGCTGCCGCTTTCGAGATGCAGCGCCAAATACAAAATCTGCCCGGCTGCCGCCTGCAAAAACACGCCCAAAATGCCCCACATAGCAACACCCCCTGCCCTTTTGTATGCGGGCAGGGGGTGGTTTTATGCGGTCAGCAGTTCGGCGGCGGTGCAGGTATTGCCCTGCACAGTCAGGCGCAATGTGTGGGTGGAATCCAGTTGGGTTGTATATACAGTTTGGTTATCTCCGTAACAATCATACAGTTGGTATATATCGTCCAGGCTGCGCCCGATGAACCAGCCGTCCTGCACCAGGCGGGTGGTGGTGGACATCAGCAGAGGTTCCTTTTCCTCGCCGCTGTACTGGGTGGCCCCACAGGCGGACAGCACGCCGGTATCCAGCATGGGGTCTGTGCCCTGCTCCCAGCGGGTCAGGGTCGCCTCAGCAATGCGGCGGTCGGGGTCAGTGCAGCCCAGCACCACAAAGCTGACGGCCAGCACCGCAATACCGATGCGCGCCGCCGGGATAGGCTTGAACACCCGCACCAACAGCAGCACGCCCCACACCAGCAGCACTGTCAGGAACCACCCGGCCGCGCCCCTGCGCGGCGTGAAGCCGAACAGCCGGATATACGCCGCCAGCTTGGCCCCGGCCAGCAGTGCAAACGCCACGCCGAAACCGCAGAACAATGCCGCCAGCGCTTTAGGCAGCGGCCTCTTTGCGAGGAAATGCACCCCCGCCAGCACAGCAATGTCCAGCAGTTGGATGCGCAGCAGCTCCCAGAATCCGTCCACCGCAAAGGCCGAGGCTTCGGGCGCGGTCAGGCCCGGGCCGCCCATGGCGGCGGTCCACTCAGCCAATTGCAGGGCAAAAAACAGACTGTACAGCGCGCATAAGGCACCCGTGGCAATGCCGCAGGTCAGCCGGGGCAGGCGCTTGTAAGGGGCCAGTGCTTTATAAAAAGCGGGGCCGTCGCAGGGCGGGCCGTCCCGCCGGGCGGCGCCGTAGACCAACCCGAACAGCCACGCGCCCACGGGCAGCGACAGCAGGATGTTGAACAGCTCACTCAGCAGGCGGTCGCTCCAGAAATTTTGCCACATCGCGGTAAGCCAGGTGCCCAGGGCGGCAAAGTGGACATCGGCGGCGGCCAGCTGAGCGGCGGCAAAGCTGCACAACACCACCGTCAGCACCAGCGTACCCATCGCCGCCAGCCACTTTTTGGCCCCGATGCGCCGCACGGCCAGCCCGCGCAGGGCGGAGAAAACGGTACCCGCCCGCGCAAAAAAGCTGCCAAACGGCAGGGTGAAGCACCCGGCCAGGACATCCAGCGGGGCCAATGCCCCGGTGTGCCCCTGGGCCAGCATGCCGCAGCGGGCCAGCACGCACCAGATGGCCAGCAGATGCCACGCCAGCTCCTGCACAAGACCGAGGAAGTAAAAGTGCCCTGGCACCGCCAACGTGACCGACAGTGCCAGCCAGCACGCGGCCCAAAGTGGCGTCTCCCTGGCAGCGGTGCGGCGGCAGACGCGGGCGGCAGCCTCGACGGCCAGCAGAAAGACCACGGCAAAGGCGGTCATGGCCCAGCCGCGGTAACGGCCAGCCTCCCCAAACAGGATGCAGCGCAGGTAAAAGTAGGCCAGCGGATAACTGCCCACCACCGCCCAGGGCCAAAAGCATTGATTTTTGGGTACACTTGAATAAAGGGGACGGATCTCGCCCTCTTGATGGGAGTATTTCATAGGGTTGCTCCTTATTTCATTCTTGAGCCATGCACTTTGTAGGGGTCGATGCCCGCATCGACCCGCGGGCAGATGCAAGCATTCGCCCCTGCATAAAAGGCATCATGGTTCCTCTTTCACGTACTCCAGTAGCTCGCCCGGCTGGCAGTCCAGCGCTTTGCACAGGGCTTCCAGGGTGGAAAACCGCACCGCTTTTGCTTTGTTGTTTTTCAGGATGGAAAGGTTGGCCGGGGTAATGCCGATTTCCTCGGCCAACTCCCCCGCGCCTTTGTGGCGGCGGGCCATCATCACATCCAGGTTTACGACAATGGGCATGATGTGTCCCCCTTAAATTGTATAGTCCAGTTCGTTTTTCATGCGCACGGCCTGAGCAAAGGCGTTTTTCAGCACCCGCACCAGCAGCGCCATAAATCCAGCGGCCGCGGCCAGCACCGCAAAGGGCCGGTAGCAGATGAAAACCGCTGCCAGGCAAAGCACCGCCGCCCCGGCACAGCACCAGCTGATGCGCCGCAGCGCCGCGACGTTCTCGGGCACAAAGACCTCGCCTTTCTCGATACGGCGCAAGAATTTGTACAGGCTGACCAGCATACCGATAGCCAGCGCCGCGCAGGCATAGCCCAGCACCAGCAGTGTGGCGGTCAGGCCTGTGCTAGGGCGCAGCCCTGCCACTGCAATGAACCACGCCGTCACCCACGGCCCGCCCAGCGTCATGGCAATGCTGCCGATGAGTGCGGCCACCACCACGCACCGTGTCAGCGTGATGCTTTTTTCGTCGTCCCAAAATTTCATGGTCGTGTCTCCTCCCGGTTTTCGGTATGGCTGCAGTATAGCATATGTATTATCGTTTTGCAAGTGTTTTTTATCGTTTTTCGATATATTTGTATTGTTATGCAAAAAGACCCCACCGTTTTTGTACGGCGGGGTCTGTGGGGCATATTCAGCTGCGGGCGGCGTGGCTGGCTTCCCGCTTGGCGCGGCGCTCCATCAACGTCTCCCAACTGGAGGACATCTTGTCCGCCAGGCAGACAAGGCAGGCCTCGCGGCAGCGGGGCAGTTGGGTGATGGTCAGCGGCCACATGTGGGTCTGGATGATATTGCGCTCCTTGTTGTTGAGCTGAAACACCGCATCGGCGTTGTAGCGTGCAATTAGGGGGTGCTTAAAGCCGTGCCAGTGGGTGATGTTGGAACAGTTGTGCCAATCGTACAGATAAAAATCGTGCAAAAACGCGCCGCGCACCAGGCTGACTTCATCGGCATGGCAATGCCAGTGCAGGTTGAGCCAGTAGGCGATGCGGGTCACCCGCAGGCAATGCTCGTAGGTGGTGACGGTGCCGTGCTGGATGAACTGCTGCATCTCCAGCGCGTGGGGATCATCGGCAATGCCGCGCAGGATCTCGTACATACGTGCTTCCTGCGCCGGCGTCAGTTGGCAAACCATCGGCGAGCACTCCTTTCTCTGTTGGGTATCCCCATTATACCGCGCCACCGTACCATCAGCAATGGGGCGGGGGAAATTTCACAGCTGGCTAACCGAACCAGCACCAATCAAAACAGCATCTGCCGTTTCCAGCGCCTGCTTCAGCTGCTCAATCTGCCCGGAGCAGCTTGCTGTAAATTCTTTCATCCTGTTCCTTGAAAACATTGAATATCACCTCGATTTTGCTTCCGGTTTCCGCCTTGTATTCCTGCACTGTCCGTACAGCGATCTCCGCCGCCTTGTCATTGGGGAACATGAACACACCTGTGGAAATACAGCAGAACGCAATACTGGGTACCTGATTTTCATCGGCCAAACTTCCGGTTTCCGCCTTATATTCCTGCACCGAACATAAAAATGCCCGTAGAGATACAGCAGAACGCAATACTACCCACATTGTTTTCATCTGCCAGTTCCAGACAGGAACGGTAGCAGGATTTCAAAAGTTCACAATGCTGTCTGGTCAATTCTCCCCGCACGATGGGGCCTACGGTGTGAATTACATAATCACAGGGGAGGTTATATGCGGGCGTAATCTTTGCCTATCCGGTGGGTTCTTCATAGCCCTGCCGCTCCATAATCTCAGCGCACTTCAAACGGAGCTGCACCCCAGCAAAGGTGTGGATGCAGTTGTCAATGCAGTTATGGCAAGGCTGGTAGCAGCCGGTCATGCCACTATTTGCCGCATTGACGATGGCCCCACAATCCAGCGTAGTAATGTCTCCACGCCAGAGATAGATTCCATTCTGAAGCGGGGACAGTTCAGACAGCCGGGTAATCTTCTTTGCTGCCAGTTCTCCTTGCAGATAGGCATCCTGCACTTCAAGAAATCTCTGGCTGATGGCTCCCGGATGACGAACATTCATCAGTGAGCGCAGTAGCACCTTCTGGCGGTCTGTATCTGCCGGGATTTCCTGGCGGCGGCAGGAAGGACGCTCCCGCAGCAATTCCTCAATTAAAAATCTTCTTCGTTCTTCCTGATTCATGGCGTTACCCTCGCTTCATAATGGCTCTGGCCGGACAGATTTCAAAGCAGTTGCCGCAATGCAGGCAATTTTTCTGCTGAATGACCGCAGGTTTCGCAGAAATATCGATACACTTTTGCGGACATTTGGAATAGCAGAGCTTGCAGCCGATACAGGCGTCTGTGATAAAATAACCCTCCTGCACTTTCTCTGCGCCGCCAAAAGTAAAGCTGGCACGCTCAATCGGCTTTTTGGACAGGTCAAACCATTCTCCGCTGCCTTCATAGATGACAAAGACAGTCAGTGCGCTTCTGGATGCCGCATCCGGGTAGATCTCGTTCATATAGGGATTCTTTTCAAACAGCCGGGGAAGCAGCTCGCTCTCCAGCTCCCGCACCTTTCCCCGAATAGAAAGCGCAGCACAGTGCATGGTGTCCTCGCCCTTCATGCCGGTCAATGCAAGGACTCCACGCTTTTTCAATCGGTCATAGAACCCTTTTCCCCTTGCTGTTAGAAAGTAAACGCCGCCTTCATCGGCATCCATCATATCAATGGCAGCCGTGACCGGCAATCCGGCATCATCCACTGTTGCTACAACCGTGGTATGAATTTCCTCGACAAGATAAGCCAGATAATCCTTGCTTTCCATTTTGAACCCCTCTTTCTTGAACTGCACCCTTCAGTGCCGGGCGCAGCCGCTTATAGACCAACATCGTAACAATACTGATTACAAGGCCCTTCAAAACATTAAAAGGAAACGCATTGTAAAGAACTACATCCAATTTGGTGTGGATGAACGGAATAAACTCTGCAAAAGAAGCGATCAGTTGTTCCATTGGCATAAACTGTTCAAATAGCGGCAGTAAGATAAAATAATTGCTGAGTACAGCAACAATGCCCATCACGATACTGCCTGCAATTCCGGCAATCCATGCTGTCTTTTTCGTCTTATGACACCCATAAATCAGTCCAGCGGTAAAAACAAAGGATGCGCCCATCAGAAAATTTGCCAGTTCCCCAATGCCGCCTGTAGAAGTTGAAAAAAGCTGCAAGGCGTTCTTTACAAGTTCAATCAGAACACCAGCCAACGGCCCAAAGGCAAAGGCCCCAATTAAAGCCGGAAAATCGGAAAAATCCATTCTGGCGAAAGGAGGCGACAGCGGAACCGGAAATTCCACAAAGGCCAGAATATAAGCGATTGCGGAAAGAAGCGCAGTCATCGTGATGGTACGGACAGAAATTTTGGAAGCGGTATGCATATTTCTCCTTGTGAGATATGATTTGGATTTAAGGCAAAACCCCGCAGATTGCTTATGGCATCTGCGGGGCAAGTCTTATCACATCTTCTTTCATCCGGACTATACCGTCGGCTGCGGGATTTCACCGCATCAGCGTTTCCGCTCGCAGGCTGTTACTGCCGGTCAGGGATTTCACCTTGCCCCGAAGATTTTTATATGACGGTTGTTCTTAGAACTCGTAAGGAGGATTGCCGGAGAAGTCGGCGATCACGCCATGAGGATCTTCCAGATAGAACACTTCAAAGGCCGGGTTGTCAGCGGTCTGATAATTTCCCTTGACAATGGGATTCTCCAGCGCAGCCTCTTTGATGGCCTTATCGTCCACAAAGACAGCCTTGCCACTCAGACGGATCCACTGATAGGTAGGGGAGGAAACGCTGATCTGGACATAGGGATTGGCCTGCAGCTCCTTGTAAACTTCCTTGAAGTTGCCGGTGTTGAACCACAGCTTGCCATCCTTCTCGAAGCTGAACATAAAGGGGCGGCACTTGGCCTTACCGTCAAGGCTAACGGTGGCGAGATACTGAACGGGGTTTTCCTGCAAAAACTGGGCGACTTTTTTCATGATAATTACCTCCAAAGCGTATTTTGTTTGGGAAAGGTTGCTTTTTCCTTTCGCTGGTATTATAATAACGCCGTAGAGCTGATTCGTAAAGTAAGCACAATATTGTGCCGCAGTTACCAAAAGGAAACTATTGGAGGATAATATGGAAGATATCAAAACAATCGAAGCAACCCCGGCAAAAGATTTACCTGCCTGCCCGGTGGAAACCACTCTCATGCTAATCGGCGACAAGTGGAAAGTTCTGATTCTGCGAGACCTGATGCCCGGAACCAAGCGCTTTGGGGAACTGAAAAAATCCATCGGTCATGTGTCCCAGAAGGTGCTGACCGCACAGCTTCGGGATATGGAGGAAAGCGGGCTGTTAAGCCGCAAGGTCTATGCAGAGGTACCACCCCGTGTAGAGTACACACTAACCGATCTGGGCTACAGCTTGAAGCCTATTCTGGACGCCCTATGGAATTGGGGCGAAGAATACAAGGCCAAACAATAAAGAAGCCGAAGCAACACCATGAAAGAAGGGTTGCTTCGGTTTTTTATTTCTTGTACTTCGGGCTAAATCATCTGAAAATACTTCAATGCTTCTCGGATTGCTTTCTCTTTTTCCGGCGGACATTGGGGTTGCTTGGAATCTACCGATTTGGGCAGGTTATAGTTTTTGCCGACTTCCAGTCCACATTTTCTCTTAACTTGAGAAATATAAAGACTGGATACCTTTAACCCTGTATGCTCCAAAACATACTCCTTAATCTGTGGATAGGTAGCTCCATCCTGGAACTCCGACATATCCATATCCTCCAGCGAGAACTGCACCCGTATTTTCTTCGAGTCGACCTCACCCTTGGAAAGCAAGACAACCGTCTCGACGTGTTCCGTGTGGGGGAACATATCCACGGGCTGGATTTTTAATGCTTTCCATCCGCGGCGGGTCAAGTGGGTCAAATCACGGGCAAGAGTTTCGGGGTTGCAGCTGACGTAAACCACGCGTTTGGGTTTCATGGCAGCCACTGCATCAATGCAGGCGGGGGTGCTGCCCTCCCGCGGGGGGTCCAGGAATACAACATCGGGGTGCGGCAAGCCAGAGTTGGGCTGTGCCGCAGCGCGCATCCAATCGGTTGCATCGGCACAGATGAACCGCGCGTTGTTGATCTTATTGGCTGCGGCGTTGGCGCAGGCATTGCGCACCGCGTCCGGGTTGCGCTCCACGCCAATGACCTGCTTTGCCCTGCCCGCCGCGCACAGGCCGATGGTGCCAATGCCGCAGTAGGCATCGATCACTGTTTCTTTGCCAGTCAGGGCAGCGAACTCAATGGCCTTGGCGTACAGCACTTCGGTTTGTTCCGGGTTGACCTGGTAAAAGCTGCGGGGCGAAATGGCGAATTGCAGCCCGCACAGCGTATCGGTAATTTTGCCGGGGCCATACAGGGTACGCACATCGCCGCCCAGCACCGCGCTGGTGCGGCGGGGATTGCAGTTCTGCACCACGCTGGTCACCCAGGGGGCCTTTTCCCGCAGGGCTTTCACAAAATTGCGGCTGCCGGGCAGGTTTTCCTGCGCGGTCACCAGCACCACCAGCACCTGACCGCTGGTTTTACCGCGGCGCACCAGCACATGGCGCAGCAGACCGGTGCCGCGATCCTCCTCAAAAGCAGGCCAGCGGCAGGCGCGGGCGGCTTCCAGCACAGCGGCAATGGTCTGGTTAATGACGGTATCCTGCAGCAAGCAGTCCGTATACGGCAGCACGCGGTGGGTGCCCGCTGCATAAATGCCGCATGTCAGTCGTCCACGCGGCCCGGTGGCAAAGGTGGCGATGGCCTTGTTACGGTAATGCCAAGGTTCTGCCTGCCCCAGCACGGGGGATACCGGGGCAAACCGCCCCAGCAGGCGTTGTTCCAACTGCTGCTTGTGCTTGAGCTGGTCGGGGTAGGGCTGGTTCAGCAGCGGGCAGCCGCCGCATTTCAATTTATAATTGGTGCAGGTTACAGGCATGGTGTTTGACCTTCTTCCCTTTCAGGGTTTTCAACATTTCTTTGGGCGTGCTATAATATAGTTTATACAGGGGGATCGGCGGTTCCGGGTATGAGCACCCCGGTGCACCAACTTTCCCCGCAGCAAAAGCTTTTTTCTCAAAACGGAGGCATAACGATTATGAACGTACTTCTTATCAACGGCAGCCCGCACGCACATGGCTGTACAGACGCTGCTTTGCAGGAGATTGCCAAGGCTTTGAACGCTGACGGCATCGAAACCACCATCTACCACATTGGCGCTGTCCCGGTAGGCGGCTGTGTGGGCTGCGGCGGCTGCGCCAAAGCCGGACACTGCGTATTCGGCGGGCCAGTCGTTGATGTTCTGCCGCTGGTGGAAAAGGCCGACGGCATTGTGTTTGGTGCTCCGGTACATTATTCCACCGCCGCTGCCAGCATGCTGGGCTTCATGCACCGGCTGGGCTACAGCGCAGGCCGCCTGTTGGCACAAAAGCCCGCCGCTATTGTTACCAGCGCCCGCCGCGCCGGCACCACCAGCGCACTGGAAGCCCTGGAAAAGGTTCCCCAGTTCTGCCAGATGCCGCTGATGCTGCAATGGCCGCGGCTGAGAAGCAGTGGCGGCTGGGCATGCTCTGGCCGGTCTTATCTTTTGGAAACAACGGTACAAAGCCATATTTCGTATAAGGGCGCGGACGGTTAATAGCCGCACGCAGAGCCGTACCCACCACAAACGCCGCCGCAGGCACCACGGCAGTAACCCCCAGCGGCACCCACATGGCATGCCAGGCCAACCAGGCCAGCAGGCCCAGATACAGCAGATACACCGCCACCGCAGACCCCGTGCTGACAGCCCGCAGCGCCTTTTTTGCCGCCGGGCGGGCGTTGAACCAGCCGATCACCGTGCGATATTGCTGTTCGTTCATGGGTAGACCTCCCTAGTGTAAAATAGTACAGCATAAGCATAACACCGCGCAAAAGGGTTGTCAAACGCAGCGGCACACAATATAATAGGTGTAACGTAAAAATAGGAGGATCCTGTTTTGTTTGGTTTTGCAAATGCGCTGCTGCTGGCCCTGTTTGCCGCAGCGGGTGTTGATTTGGTTTTGGCGCTGCGCCGCAAGGCAGTTGGGCAGCTGTTTACCGTGCCGCACTATCTGTTTGGGGATTGGGGCGGCGAGGCCCGTGCCCGGTGGGGGCAGCGTGCCTTTTTGCTGGCGCTGATGCTGTATGAGTTCACGGTGGTGTTCTGCAACAGCATGGCGCGGGAGAACCGGCCCTTTTTGCAGGGGCAGCTTGCCCCGGTGTTAGACATGATTATGTACACGCTGCTGTGCGGCAAGATTTTGCTGGGCACCCGCTACACCTGGCGGGAGCTGATCTGCGCCGGTGTGCTGTATTTTGTGGCGCGGTGGGTATATTTCAACGGGCAGAACATCTGGTTTTTGGGCCTTGTGATGGTGCTGTTGGCAGCCAAAGCTGTGCCGCTGCGGCGCAGTTTGCAGGCGTTTTTAGGCTGCGGCGTGCCCACGCTGGCGCTGGTGGAAGTGCTGCATTTTGCGGGCATTATCGCCCCCGACGCGCTGAGCGAGCGCAGCGGCAGCTACCGGCTGATGTTCGGGTACGGGCACCCCAACACCTTTGGCGGCATCGTGCTTGGGCTGGTGCTGGCCTGGGTGCTGCTGCGCCAGGCAAAGATCACCTGGGCCGAGATCGCCGCCGTAGCGGGCGTGGGGCTGTTTTTATACAAGGGCCCGGCGTCGCGGTCGCCTGCGCTGTGCACGTTTTTGCTGGCAGTGCTGCTGGTCTGCGCCAAAGCGGTGGACGCGCGCAAAGGGCGCAAGCTCACCGCCGGGCTGTGCGCCGCCATGGTGCCGGTGGTGGGGGCCATCAGCTATATTTTGCCGCTGTTCGTGGTAAAAATTGGTCCCTGGGCGGACGAAATCGGTCCTGCGTGGCTGGCAAAGCTGGACAGCCTGCTGACCTGCCGCATCTCGCTGGCGTGGGCGGCGTACCGCATGTACGACATAAAAATTGCCGGCCAGATGCTGATGGACTGGCCGGCGATCGACAATATTTTTGTGTATTTCCTGTACCAGTTTGGACCGGTACTGGTGGTGTTGGCGGGCATCCTGATGGCCGTGACGCTGTACCGGCTGGCCCGGCACGGCCGCTGGCAGGCGGCGGCCTGTTTGCTGGTGGTGCTGTTTTATGGGTATATGGAGACGCAGGTCATTCACATCACCAGCGACCCGGCGCTGTTGCTGCTGGTACCAGCAGTGTTTGGGGATTCGCTTTCAGATTGATTTTGGCCCGCTTGTCGCAGCTGGCTTACGTGGCTCACCACCTTGCGGTGAGCCACTTTTTTAACGGTATCTAACCGTTATGCGTACTCTTTTGTGACCAAAAAGGGAGGCCCTTATGGATGCAACCCATGATAAAAGGGCGTCACCGCATGATGGTGACGCCCGCAGGGCTGTACCTTAATCCTCAGGGTATTCGATCTCCACGCCGTCGGCTTCCGCGGCGGTCTTCGCCGCCGTAACCAGCCCGCTTACCTCGCCGGAGGGCTTTTCCAGCAGGTAGGCGCCAACCGTAGCCGGTAAAGTAGGTGCCGATATCCTGGGTATTTTCAATTGTGGTTTGCACTGTAGCGCTGGCAGCCACGCTTTTGCCCGCCAGGCGCACCGCCGCCGTAACCGTGCCAGCCAGGCAGACAGCGCAAAGGGCAAGCGCCCCCGCCTGCCGCAGACCAGGTTTGGTAACTGTAAATAAAAACATAAATGCAGCCCCCTCAAAAACGTTGCAATGCTTTTACGCAACGATATGAGGGGGCTGCTGTATTTAGAACCGCGGTTCTTATTTGTACTTGACTTCCGGGTGGTACCACTGGAAGATGACGGCATCGTACTGTTTTTCCAGCGCGGCCTGGTCATGCTCCGGCAGGGCGGTCCACATAACCATCATGGCACCAAGGCGGGCGCACAGCCGCACGGCCCAGTTCTGTTTGTCCGGGCACCAGGCAATAAAGTCCGGCCGGGCCATAAAGTTGCCAAAGCAGTGGCTGATGACAAACGCATGGATGGGGTTCGCGCCTTCCTTACGGTAAGCACGGTAACTATCCACCAGCTGGCCACGCAGTACCTGCGGCGCAAATTTACGGATGCGCTTGACCACGCGGGGGTCAAAGCTTTCAATGCAATAGGGGCCGTTGTAGCCTTTCAGGCCGTCCAGCGTGGCGTGGCACAGGGCGTCCAGATATTCGCCGGTATATTCATGGCGGCTCTTGATCTCGATAATCAGCGGGGTTTTGCCGTCCACTGTCTGCAAAAACTCACTGAACAGCGGGCGTGCTCGGCGCTGCCTTTCAGCGGCATCTGGCATATCTGGTCATAGGGGTAATCCCGCACCCAGCCTTTGGTGCCGGTCATGCGGGTCAGGGTATCATCATGGAACACCAGCAGCTTACGGTCGCTGCTGAACTGCACATCCATCTCCATGCCGTATCCGTTTTGCACGGCGGCGGCAAAGGCGGGCAGGCTGTTTTCCGGCGGGCGCTGATCCTTGCCAAAATAGCCGCGGTGGGCAAAATTGCGGCCCGCAAAGGGGGTGCGCAGTTCCTTGCGGCCAGCGGCGGGAGCCACCAAAAACAGCACCAGCGCGCACAGTGCCGCCACAACAATCAGCAAAATCAACCAGAACATGCGATCAACTTCCTTTTTTCATCCGGCGCACGTTGTAAAATATGTACCGGGCATTGCATCCATATTGTAGCGCATTGCCCGCGGGCTTGCAAGAGCTGGCGGAGCAAAATTGCGGTACAGTTTGCGTAATAGACCGTGGCGGATAAAAATTTGAAAAAGCTTAAAAAGTTTTCACAAATTCTCCACGGTTCGCCGCTATTATGGTATAGTAATAGTAACTCAAGGGTGATTTGCGCCCAGATGAGGTGGATTAGAAATGGCAAGAGTATTGATCGTTGACGATGAACCGCGCATTCGGGATTTGATCCGCGAGCACCTGCAGTACGCGGGCTTTACCTGTGCCGAAGCCGGGGACGGCACACAGGCGCTGGCCGAGCTGGCAAACGGCGGCATTGACCTGGTGATCCTTGATATTATGATGCCGTTTATGGACGGCATGACCTGCCTGCGCGAGATGCGCACCCGCAAGATCATGACCCCCGTGATCATGCTGACTGCCCGCAGCGAGGAATACGATAAACTGGCCGGCCTCGAGGGCGGCGCGGATGACTATGTGGTAAAGCCGTTCAGCCCGCGGGAGCTGGTTGCCCGCGTGAAGGCCGTACTGGCCCGCACCATGCCCGCCCCGGTTGCCGAGGGTAATGTGTATACCTTTGGGAATCTGGTGATCGACACCGCCAGCCACAGCGTTAAGGTGGCCGGGCAGGAAGCCCCGCTGACCCCCAAAGAGTTTGACCTGCTGGTGTTTCTGGTCAACAACAAGGGCATTGCCCTTTCCCGCGAGAAAATTTTGCAAAAAGTGTGGAACTATGACTATTATGGCGAGGACCGCACGGTAGATACCCATGTTAAAATGTTGCGCAGCCACCTTGGCAGCTGCCGCGGCTATATTGTTACCGTGTGGGGCGTGGGGTACAAGTTTGACCCCGATACCGCACAGTAACGTTAGGGGGCCGCGATTTTGCGTAAACCAAAGCAACCGGGCAGCGCACCGCACACCCATGGCTGGGCGCTGGGGGGTGCAGGGCCAGCTGATGCTGTTTTTGTGCGGTATTACTGTGCTGACCCTTGGGCTGGTGTGGGGGCTGATCACCTATGGCCTGCAGCCCATGTACAACCGCAACATTCAAAAGCGGCTGGAACGCGAATCCAGCGTGATCGCCGGAATGATTGATTCCGCCGGGGGCCAGATTTCCAGCCGGGATTATGGTTCCCTGACGCTGCAGAACGAAACGTTCTGGTCCAACCTGAAAACCGCACTGGAAAACGGCGTGATCAATGTGGACAACTGCTGCATTGATATCAGCGATAACACCTGCCGCAGCGTGCAGTTTTTGGAGGGGCTTTACCCCTGCATTTTACACAACAGCATGGCCACTTTCGGCGATAACATGACGGTATATACCCCAGACACCCGAACCGCCATCCTGGCCCGCCATGCCCTGTACAATGAGGGTTCGCTGTACAAAATTATTGAATCCGGCGGCAACCGGCAGATGCTGGTGGGCTGCCTGACCAAAGACGGCAGTTACGGTGTGATCGTATCCGCCAGCCTGGCACAGATTGAAACAGCCGCCGAGGTCATGCGCAGTGTGCTGATTCCGGTTGCCATCTTTTTGATTGCGCTCAACCTGTTGGTGGCGGCGCTGTTCAGCCGGTGGTTCACCCGCCCGATGCGCCAGCTTTCGGAGGGTGCCCGCGAGATTGCCGACGGCAACTATGATGTTCAGGTGCCGGTAGTCCGCAATGATGAGCTGGGCCTGCTGGGGCGGGAGTTCAACCACATGGCGCAGGAAGTCAAACGCTCCGCCCAGCTGGAAAAAGATATCCTGGCTAATGTCAGCCATGACCTGCGCACCCCGCTGACCCTGATTAAGGGCTATGCCGAAACGGTGCGCGATATTACCGGCGATGACAAGGCCAAGCGTACCGAACAGTGCAGCATTATTGTGGACGAAACTGACCGCCTGAGCGCGCTGGTAAACAGCGTGATGGAGCTGAGCAAAGTTTCCAGCGGTGCAGAAAAGCTTAACCCCGTTGATTTTGACATGAGCCAGCTTTGCTTTGAGGTCGCGGGCCGCTATGACGCCGTGTGCGAGCAGAATGGCTGGACGCTGCAGCTGGAAGCCAACAAGGAATGCATGGTACGCGCAGACCCCGCAAACTGGACGCCGCCGACCTGAAAGCCCAGCTGAACCGCATTGAAGCCCAGCTGGAACTGCAGGACGAGCAGAACCGCAGCATTATGAAAAACCAGCGCCTGCGCATGCTGCTGACCATCATCATCACGGTAGTGCTGCTGGTGGTGCTGGGGCTGTTCTGGAACCACATGGACCAAGCCTATAAAGAGGTCATGACCGCCTGCACACAGGTAAACGAACTGGCCGACACCCTGCAAAGCAGCCTGGACACGCTGGACCCCGATGAACTGAACAACATGATGCAGGACCTGCCTGCCATCACCGAGCAGCTGAAGCAGCTGGATGTGGACAGCCTGAACACCGTGCTGCAAGGTTTGCCCACCTTGATGGACAACGTGAATAAACTGCAGCAGCAGGTGGAGACGATCACGAATACGTTCAGCGGAATTAGTGCGCTGTTTGGAAAATAATTTTTTGGAAGGCCCCCACTTGCGGGGCCTTTTTTCACACCTCATACAAAACTTTTACACAAATTCATGCTATAATGCCAAAGTCAAAATTTACCACCCCGTTAAAGAGGAAGGAATACCAAATGGAAGATACCGTAAAGACCCGGCGCAATCCGCTGGCATGGTTCAGCAAGCATAAAAAGCTGACTGCCCTGCTGCTGGTGGTGCTGATCGCAGCTGTGCTGGTGCTGCGCGCTGTGCTGGGCGGCAAAAAGGCCGCCGGTTCCACCTACCAGTTCGTGCGCACCTCCACCCTGCAAAAGACAAGCCTGACCGACTCGGTGAGTGTGAACGGCACCGTCAAATCCGGCTACGAGGCCAGCGTCACCGTGGCAGATTCGGCCAAGCTGTACAAGGTCAGCGAAGTCAAGGTGGCCGTGGGCGATACCGTGAAAAAGGGTGACGTCATTGCCACGCTGGACACCAGCGACCTGGAAAAGCAGATTGAGAGTGCCGAGGAAAGCTACGGCGACACACTGAAATCGGCCCAGACCAGTTATGACCGTGCTACCGCCGACCTGGAAACTTCCACCGTGCAGCACGAGAATAGCCTCATCGACCTGCAGGCCAAGATCGACCAGGCTGACCAGAATTTGCAGGATGCCAAGGATGCCCTGACCAAGGCGCAGGAGAACGAGCGTAAGACCCAGAGCACCTACGATACTGCGGTATCTGACTATAACACGCTGAAATCCGCCTATGACAGCGCTTCGGCCAGCATCAGCACCTACACCGCCGCGCTGAACGCCGCTGCCGATGCCCAGAATCAGGCTATCTCCGCTGTAAACAGCGCCATTGCGGCTTACAACGCTGACCCCAGCGACGCCAACAAGGACGCAATGAACGCCGCCAACGACAACTTGAAGTCCGCGCAGGAAGCCTACCAAAGCGCGCAAGCTTCCCTGACGGATGCCCAGAACAGCTGCTCTGCTCCCTCTTTGGGCCTGTACGGTTTCAACAATATTTCGGACGCCCTGAAAAACGCTGACAGCACCAAGAATCAGGCGGAATCCGCCCTGGACTCCGCTAAGAACGCTGTCGACACTGCCAATACCCAGATCAGTACCTGCGAGCAGCAGGTCAAAGCAGCCCACGACAGCTACGACCAGGAGAAGAACTACTCCAACCTGCTGAACAAATCCCAGAATGTGGAGGACAGCGCTACCAAGCTGGAGCAGGCCCAGCGTACCCCGGACAATCTGGAAACACTGCGCAGCACCCTGGAGGACTGCACCCTGACTGCCACGATGGACGGTACCATCACGGCGCTGAATGCTACCGTTGGTTCGGTCTGCAGCGGCACCGTGGCTACCATCCAGAATACCGATGCACTGGTGGTGGACGTGACCATTCCCGCCAACAGCGTGCCTAAACTTTCTACCGGCATGACCTGCCACATCACCAGCGATGCCACCGGCGACGCTGTGATCGACGGCACCCTGACCCAGATCGACCCTGTTGCCAACGACACGGGCAGCTTCGGCGCCAAGGTCGTGGTCAATGGCGATGCGGACGGCCTGCTGATCGGCATTTCCGCCAAGGTGGAGATCGTTATCAGCGAGAAAGACAACGTCTTTATCGTGCCCCGCGACGCTGTGGGCACCGCCGACGACGGCAGCAGCTACGTGCTGCGCAAGACCGGCGGCGAAGGCGTGGATATGACCTTTGAGCAGGTGACCGTGACCACCGGCGACACCAACGATTTCTATGTGGAGATCACCGGCAGCGACCTGCAGGAGGGCGATGTGATCCGTTCCAGCGCTGACCTGACCCAGGGTATTGAAACCAGCAGCGACTCCACCCTGCCCGACGGCGTGCAGCAGATGGAAAACGGCGACCTGTATGTAGGCGACCCCAGCAACATGCCCGAGGGCACTGTTGTGATGGGCGGCGGCGATGCTCCGGCAGGCGGCCCTGACGGCGGGCCGGGAGGCGGACAATGAGCCAGAGCCCTACCCCCATCCGCCGCGGCGCCGACGCCCGCGATACCGAAGCCTTTGCCAAACAGATCGCTGCAAGCCTGCTGACCCAGAATGATGCCCCGCAGCCTGTCTCCCCTGTCCCGGAAACCAAAAAGCCGCTGATCGAGATGCACGGCATCCGCAAAAGCTACTACATCGGCAAGCCCAATGAGTTGGAAATTCTGCACGGCATCGATTTGACGGTCTACCCCGGTGAATTTGTGGCCATCGTGGGCGAGTCCGGCTCCGGCAAATCCACCCTGATGAACATCATCGGCGTGCTGGATAAGCCCACCTCCGGTGAGTACACGCTGGACGGCGTGAACATCCATGACGCCAAAGATAACCAGTTGGCCGATATCCGTAACCGCAAGATCGGCTTTGTGTTCCAGACCTACAATCTGATCGGCCGGCAGAGCGCCTTGAAAAACGTCGAGCTGCCGATGCTGTACGCCGGTGTGCCCGGCGGCGAGCGCACCCGCCGCGCCAAGGAATGGCTGGAGCGCGTAGGCATGGGCGAGCGCATGAAGCACCAGCCCAACGAGCTTTCCGGCGGCCAGAAGCAGCGTGTAGCCATCGCCCGCGCCATGGTCAACGAACCGGCGCTGATTTTGGCCGATGAGCCCACCGGCGCGCTGGACAGCCAGACCAGCCGCACCGTCATGGATCTGTTCCATGAAATGCACAACACCTACCACAAAACCATCGTGCTCATCACCCACAACCCCGAGCTGGCCGACGAATGTGAGCGTGTGCTGACCCTGCGGGACGGGCTGATCGTGGGCGAAAGAAAGGGGAGTGGCAAACGTGCAGCTCTTTGAGAATATCAGCATGGCCTTTGCCAGCGTGCGCAGCAACAAGATGCGCAGCCTGCTGACCATGCTGGGCATCATCATCGGCATTGCGGCGGTCATTGCCATTGTCACGGTGGGCAACAGCATGACCGGCTCGGTCACTGACTCAATGTCCGGCATGGGCGTAAGCAACATTACGGTAACGGTCAAGCATAAAACCTCCGGCGATACCCAGGGCACGGCCCAGGGTGTGACGCTGCGCCGCTTTATGGACGAGACCCCCGGCGAAAGCGACCGCATTACCGATGCGATGATCCATGATTTTTATGCAGCTTTTCCTGACAAGGTAGACCACTTTGAATACACGGTGGACGTCGGCCAGGAGACGATTTCTAAATACGGCGACCCCACCACGACCATCAAAGCCTCAGTCAGCGGCGTGAACCACGACACGCTGGCCAACAAGGGCGATGACTCGCAGATCTTATACGGCCGCTGGCTGGACGATGCCAAAGACGCGGGCCGTATGCTGGCCTGCGTCTCGGAGAAGTTCGTCACCCAGGCCATCGGCGGCAGCCCGCAGGATGCCATCGGCAAGTCCTTCACTCTGCAGGGCAGCGACGGCACTTTGTACACCTATTTCATCGTAGGTGTGTATAAATACACCGAGGACAGCTATTCCAGCATGTTCGGTTCCACCAGCGATGATGACATCCAGACGGACATCTACATCCCGCTGGACGTGGCCCGCACCATCACTGGCATCGCCAGCGGCTACCAGAGCTTTACGGTGGTGGCCGCCAACGGCGTGGACGTGACCAGTTTTGTGAACACCGTAGGCGATTTCTTCGCCAGCTACTACACCTACAACGACAGCTGGACGGTCAGCGCGTCCAGCATTTCCAACCTGGTAGAAAGCATGACCGAAATGCTGAACACCGTGTCTCTGGGCATCTCGGCCATTGCCGCCATCTCGCTGCTGGTGGGCGGCATCGGCGTTATGAACATCATGATGGTCTCGGTCACCGAGCGCACCCGTGAGATTGGCACCCGCAAGGCGCTGGGTGCCCCGGCGTCGGCCATCCGCATGCAGTTTATCACCGAGAGCGTGATCCTCTGCCTGATCGGCGGTGTCATCGGCGTGGTGCTGGGTATCGCGGCCGGTGTGGGATTGAGCACCCTGATGAAAGTGCCGGGCAAGCCTACGATTTCTTCCATCGTAGTGGCCGTTGGTTTCAGTATGGCCATTGGCGTGTTCTTCGGGTATTACCCCGCCAACAAAGCCGCCAAGCTGGACCCGATTGAGGCTTTGAGATACGAATAACCGTTAAAATCCGAAATAAAACACCCCCGGATGCACATTGGTTCGTGCATCCGGGGGTGTTTTGCTTTATTTACTCCGCGCTTTCCGGGGTGGCAATTTCGGTGGTCTGGCTGCCGTAGAGGGCGTTGAACTGGCGTTCCGTTTCCTCATTCAGGTAATCAACGCTGGGGTAAACGTCGTCGTGTTCATCGGCATAGCGATTGCTGATCTGTTCCCGCAGGTCAGCCTTGATGGCGTTGTCGCGGGCTTCTTTGCTGTCGTAGCAATCGTAGTCATAGTAGTAGCCCTTCTGCACCCGCCTGGCCAACTGCTCGGTGGTCAAGCCGTCGGCAAAGGATTGGGAGAACTCGGCACGGTAAGTATCATACACGCCGCCGACATTTTCCTCGGTGCCAAAATTCATGGTGGTAAAGTTCCAGCCTGCGGCTTTGGCGGCCTGCACAATGGCGGCACAGTTGGCGGCAAACTCCGGCTCATTGCCGGCGGCGTCCTGGCGGAAGTTCAGGTACAGGATCAGGGTGTCGCCCGGCTCCAGCGTGTAGTCCACGTTTTCCATATCGGTGTGGTTAAAATCAACGCTGGCGTACATCGAGGTCACGCTGGCTTTCAGCTCCGGGTCGGCAGAAAGCTGCTCGTACATGCTGTCCACGACCTGCTGCTCGATGCGTTTTTCGACGTTGCGGTCCGCGCCGCCCAGCCAGCGCCAGGCCAGCGGCATCAGGGACGCCGTGCCCACCACGACCAGGACGAACGCGCAGCCCAAAATGCCCAACCAATCAAACTTGAGCTTTACGTTTGGCTTGGTGCTGTAGACCAGCACCTCGATGCCCAGCACGATGAGGATGACCGGCGCGAATTTTAACACAGCCAGCAGGTTTGCCTTGGGCATGAACTGCTGGGCCAGCAGCAGTACACCGCCCGCGATGAGCAGCACCGCAAAGGCCATCGTGCCCACGCGGCGGACTTTTTTAGGCGGTTCCGCCGGGGAATTTTGCACCGGCGGGTTGGTTTTAATTTCATCCATTTTGTTATACCTCGCTTCGCATTATACAGATTGTATTATGGCAATACCGCATAATTCTAAGTGCCGATACGGCGAGCGAGGTGCGGCAGATGCTAAGCCAAAAGCGCAGATAATACTTTGTGTATTATCGAGCATTTTGGCAACGCAGATGCCGTGCCGCAGCCGCCGGAGCGGTGCTTAAGCCGTTAGGCAGGAATTGTGCGGTGTTGCCTTAGCATTAAGACGCAGCAGAGCAGCGCCTCCCTCTGCGAGGGAGGTGGCTGCGCGAAGCGCAGACGGAGGGAGAGACCGCCCCATTAGCTGCCGCTGAATCGTAGGCTCTCTCCCCCATCCGCTTCGCGGGAGTCCCCTCCCAGAGGGGGCCTTTTTATGGTCTGCTTCCTTACTGCTTCTCATTCGGATACGGCGGAAGGGTGTCGGCCTCGTTGGGGTCAGCCTTCTTGGCCGGGTGCAGGCCCAGCAGCTTGATGCCGGCCACCACCAGCAGGATGCCCACCAGGATATTGGGGATGCCGTGGATGATATCATACGCATAACCGTAGCCGAAGAAATGCTCGGTGGTCATCATTCGCAGCTTGATGCTGGGGCAGTATGGCCCTAATATTGTCCCAGTTGGCGGGCAGAAGCAGGTCGTCGTCCTTGGGTTCCCCTGCCGCCAGATGACGGATGAGGTCATAGCCGGGGATGCAGGCAAAAATAAAGGTCAAAAATGCGTTTTTCTTCATAGTGTATCACTCTCCGTGGGCGGGGCTGCCGCCGTTATTGGTGGGGTTGCTGTGGGGCACAACCGGGTCGGCCAGCTGGGCCAGCCCACTGTTGATGGTAAGCTGCATTCCGTCGAACATATTGCTCAGACCGCTGCTCATGCTGTCAAACATACCGCCAAGCGCCTGGCTTACCGTCACTCTGGGGGTAACGTCCGGCAGCTGCTGCACGGACTTTTGCACCGTACCAACGCCGCCAAAGAACCCGAACCGCCACAGCGCAAAGGCCAGCATTACGGCGGCAGCCGTGGAAACATAGCGGTTTGTCATAATGCGGAAGCTGCGCAGCCGCATCAAGGCCTGCACCTGGGGGATCAGGTCCCGCATGGGCTGTTTCAGCTTTTCGGGGGCCGATTCAATCAGGGCGGTATAGCGGGCAAGGCAGTAATCACAGAAGGTCAGGTGCTCTGCGGCCTCCAGGCTGCCCAGTTCATCCAGGCGGCTCTCCTGCAGGGCGTGCAGCCCCTCATCCGTCAGGTGGCCTTCAGCATCAAACAGGGCTTCGTTATCAAATGGGGTGTTATTTTCGTTTTGCGGAAACATTGCCTGTTCCATTATTCCTGCCTCCTTTCCATGATCTGTTTGCGCAGGATCGCTTTTGCGCGGAACAGCTGATTCTGAACAGTGGGTGCCGGGCGGCCCAGCTTTTGGGCTATGGCCGCCACGGGCAGCCCGTCCAGCAGATACATGGCCGCGGCCCGGCCATAGGGTTCGCGCAGGGTGCGCACCATCGTTTCCAGCTCTGCGGCATCGGTCTGGCGCATAAATTCATCCTGCGGGTCCGGCTCTGCGCTTTGCAGGCCGCTGCCGGGCGGCGGTGTGCCGCGTGGTTCCGGCATCGTTTCGTCGGATTGTGCCTCCACCCTGCGCGCCCAGGAGCTTTTCAGGTGGTCCTTGCATTTGTTGGCCGCCACACGCACCAGCCATTGCTTATAGTATTGGGGCGCGCACCGGTCAATGGACGACCATGCCGAAAGGAAGGTATCCTGGGTCAGATCCTCGGCGGTGTGGGGGTTGTGGACAAACTGCAAACAAACGGTATAAACCAGTTTTTGGTATTGCTGCATCAGCTGGGTAAAATCTGTTTGGTTCAGTGCCCCACACCTCCTTTCGCATTCATCTGCCGGCGCGCTTTTTTTGTTGGAAGCGCTTCTGTATACTAATACGAAAAATGCTCCCGACATTTTGCAGCGGGAGCAGATATTTTTGAAAAAATTATGAAAATTTCAGATTGTCGAAAAGGTCTTCATAGGGGGCGCATTGTGCGCCCGATGCCTTGCGGAGAATGATGTGATGGAATATATGGCAAGGTCCGACATGCGGGGTGAGATCGTGCACCCCTACATGTTTTATACCCACATGCTCTGCAAAAGAAAGGCACAGTTTTTTCGACACACCGAATATTTCTTGGACGCTTTGCAGCTTTACAGTTCCAGCAGCACCGGGCAATGGTCGCTGCCCTGCACATCCATCAAAATCTCGGCCTTTTTGATCTGTGGGGCCAGCCGGTCCGATACCAGGAAATAGTCAATGCGCCAGCCTGCGTTCCGCTCTCTTGCGCGGAACCGCATGCTCCACCAGCTGTACATGCCGGTGGCATCAGGGTACAGGTAGCGGAAGCTATCGGTAAAGCCAGCGGCCAGCAGCTCGTTCAGCTTGCCGCGCTCCTGGTCCGAAAAGCCCGCAGCACCGCGGTTGGGGCCGGGGTTCTTCAGGTCAATATCCTCATGGGCCACGTTCAAATCTCCGCACAGGATCACCGGCTTTTTGCTGTCCAGGTCTTTCAGGTAGGCGCGCAAGTCGTCCTCCCACTGCATGCGGTAGTCAATGCGGGCCAGCTCGTTTTGGGAGTTGGGTACATAGACATTGACGAGGTAGTAATCCTCAAATTCCAGTGTGATGGCACGGCCTTCGTGGCTGTGGGCTTCCACCCCAATGCCGTTCCAGGCGTTCAGGGGCTTTACGCGGGTATAGATCAGCGTGCCGGAATAGCCCTTTTTCTCAGCGCTGTTGATGTATTCGGTATAGCCTTCGGGGGCAAAATCCGCCTGGCCGGGCTGCATTTTGGTTTCCTGGATGCAGAACACATCCGCATCCAGCTGGTTGAAAGTATCCTCAAAGCCTTTTTTCAGGCAGGCACGCAGGCCGTTCACATTCCAACTGATAAGTTTCATCGGGGGTTCCTCCTGTTATTTTGCCACACATTTTTTCTTCCACGCACCAGATACAAAGCGGACCACAAAGCAGGTCACGCGGCACACCCAGTCCACCACCATGGCGATCCAGACGCCGACAGCACCCATACCCATCTGAACGCACAGGATGTAAGAGAACGCCAGACGCCAGATTCCCATGGACAGAATGGAAGTAAGCATGGTAAAGCGCACATCATTGGCTGCACGCAGGGCGTTGGGCAGAACAAAACCCGCCGGCCACAGGAAGATGGCGCTGCCCGCATGGATCATAACCAGCAGCCAGGCCAGGTGGCGGGTTTCATCCGAAAGGGTGTACACGCTGAGCAGCGGGTTCAGGAAGATCAAAATCAGGGCATTGGTAGCGCCCTGGGCAATGTAATCCCACAGCAGCAGCTTTTTGGTAAAGTAGCTGGCCTGGTCCAGCTGTTGGGCGCCCACACAGCGCCCCACCACAGTGATCATGGCAAGGCCGATGGCCTGGCCCACAATGCAGCCCATGCCGTCCAGGTTGTTGGCCACCGCATTGGCGGAAATATGCACCGTGCCGAACAAAGAGATCATACTGACGACCAGCACACGCCCCAGCTGGAACAGGCTGTTTTCCAGCGCGGAGGGGATGCCGATATACAAAATGTTCTTTGCCATCTGGGGCTGCAGGTGCTTGACGCCATCCCAGGTAACGCGGGCGACATTATCATGCCGGGTGGTCAGTTTCAGGATGATGACAGCGCCCAGCACGCGGGAAACCAGCGTGGGCACCGCAACACCGGCAACCCCCATGCGCAGCACAAAGATGCAGAACGCATTGCCCACAATATTGGTAATGTTCATGACAACGGATACCCGCATGGATACCTCGCTGTTGCCGACGGAGCGGAAGATGGCCGCGCCCGCGTTGTACAGCGCCAAAAACGGGTAAGAGATTGCCGTGATGGTAAAGTAGATCATGGCTGCCTGGAACACATCGTCCGCAATGCTGCCAAAGAACAGCCGCAGCATGGGCCCGCGCAGCAGCAGGCAGAGCGCCATGACAGCCGTACCCAGGATAGAGCTTAAAGTAACCAGCTGTGACCCTGCGCCTGGCCGATGCGCAGAAAATTGAAATTGACAGCGTGCACGCAACGGACCGCGCCGCCCCCAGCGAAGAGCGCCACAAGGTGGTAGCCCACCCCGGCGTTGGCGAGCTGGACAAAGCCGCCAGCTACCACGAGCGCAAAGCCGGCGCCCCCATTGCCGCCGGTGCACCGCTGACCTTTGCCCTGGCCGGCAATCAGAACTGCGGCAAAACCACGCTGTTCAACCAGCTGACCGGCTCCAACCAGCATGTGGGCAACTTTCCCGGCGTTACGGTGGACCGCAAGGACGGCGTGATCCGCAACCACAAGGAAGCCACCGTAACGGACCTGCCAGGCATTTATTCCCTGTCCCCTTACTCCAACGAGGAGATTGTCACGCGGGATTTTATCCTGAGCGAGCACCCGTCCGGCATTATCAACATTGTGGATGCTTCCAACATTGAGCGCAACCTGTACCTGACCATGCAGCTGATGGAGCTGGATACCCCCATGGTGCTGGCGCTGAACATGATGGACGAAGTGCGCGCCAACGGCGGCACCATCATGGTAAACCAGCTGGAAGAAATGCTGGGCATTCCGGTTGTTCCCATTTCTGCCGCCAAAAATGAGGGCATTGACGAGCTGATCGAACATGCCATCCATGTGGCGCGCTACCGGGAGCTGCCGGGCCGCATCGACTTCTGCACGGCAGGCAGTGACCCAGCAGACCCCAGGGGCGCGGTGCATCGCTGCATCCATTCTGTCGCACATTTGATTGAGGACCATGCCGCTGCCGCCGGGCTGCCGCTGCGCTTTGCCGCCACCAAGCTGGTAGAGGGAGACACCCTGATTGAAAAAGCCCTGCAGCTGAACCCCAACGAAACAGATATACTGGGCCACGCCATTGCTGAAATGGAAACCGTGACCGGGCTGGACCGCGAAGCCGCCCTTGCGGACATGCGCTTTACCTTTATTGAAAAGCTATGCTCCGCCACGGTGGTGAAGCCGGGCGAAAGCCTGGAGCATAAGCGCAGCGTTGCCATTGATAAGATCCTGACCGGCAAATACACTGCCTTGCCCTGTTTTGCGGGCATTATGGCGCTTGTTTTCTGGCTGACCTTTGGCGTAGTGGGCTCCACCCTTTCGGACTGGATGACCCTTGGCATCGACTGGTTTACCGGCGTTGTGGACCGCGCCCTGACGGCGTATCAGATCAACCCGGTGGTGCACAGCCTTGTGATCGACGGCATTTTTGCCGGTGTGGGCAGCGTGCTGAGCTTTTTGCCCACGATCGTTATCCTGTTCTTCTTTTTGTCCATCCTGGAAGATACCGGTTATATGGCCCGCGTGGCCTTTGTTATGGACAAACTGCTGCGCCGCATTGGGCTTTCGGGCCGCAGCTTTGTGCCCATGCTGGTGGGCTTCGGCTGCTCGGTTCCCGCCATTATGGCAACCCGCACCCTTTCCAGTGAGCGTGACCGCCGCATGACGATTTTGCTGACCCCGTTCATGAGCTGTTCCGCCAAGCTGCCCATTTATGCGCTGTTCACCGCCGCGTTTTTCCCGCGGGTATGGCGTGCACCGGTCATGATTTTCCTCTATCTTTTCGGCATTTTGTGTGGTATACTGTATTCGCTGATCCTCAAGCAGACCTGTTTCCGCGGTGAACCGGTACCCTTTGTGATGGAGCTGCCCAACTACCGCCTGCCTTCGCCCAAAAGCGTCGGCCAGCTGATTTGGGAAAAGGCCCGTGATTTTATTCAGCGTGCCTTTACAATTATCTTTGTTGCAACCGTCGTGATCTGGTTCCTACAGACGTTCGACACCCGCCTGAATGTTGCTGCCACCCCGGATTCCAGCCTTCTGGCTTTGGTTGGCAGCCTGATCACCCCCATCTTCAAGCCCCTTGGCTTTGGCGACTGGCGCATTTCCACTGCGTTGATCACCGGCTTTACCGCCAAGGAGAGCGTTGTTTCCACCCTGACCGTCCTGCTGGGCGGCGATACGGCAGCACTTTCCACGATGTTTACCCCGTTTACCGCCGTGGTATTTTTGGTGTTTACCCTGCTGTATACCCCCTGCGTGGCCGCTGTGGCCGCCGCCAAGCGCGAACTTGGCAGTGCAAAAGCCGCCGCCGGGGTGGTTGTGATGCAGTGCGGTATTGCATGGGTGGTTGCCTTTGTGGTACACTGTATAGGTACACTGCTGGGGTTTGTGTGAACCCTTGTCCCGGAGGTAATTGACTATGGCAAGTGCGATCATTGTAGTGGTAATTTGTGCTGCTGGCGCTGGCGATCCTGTTTATCTGCCAGAACGGCGGCTGGCAGGGTGGCTGCGGCGGCAACTGCGCCAGCTGTCACCAGCATTGCAGCGATAAAGAGAAACAGGAAAAGAAGAAGTAACCAGCACATAAAAATGCTCCCCTCACGGGGAGCATTTTTATGTGTATATGTATAATTTACTGGCCGGCAATGGACTCCAGCCTGTAAACCGTTCTGCCATCCGGGCCAGCTGTGCAGGTGAAGTGGTAAACCAAGACCCTGCTTTGCCGGGTGGAATCCTCAAATTGGGTATCCCCTGCTTCCGCAAACACCTGTGCTTTTGACGTCGCGGTATCAATTTTCACATTCGTTACCGTAATATCACCATACGGGAGAGATGTCTCCTGACTATAATAGCAGATCCCGTTTTGCGGCTCGCCAAAAGGCCATTCGGTTATATCCGAAATAGAAAGGTCCGAAAGCCCCAAATATATCGTAGCCGTTTGCAGCAGATCACTTTCCGGAATTTCCCAAAAGTAATTATCATTTTGTGTATAGGTACTGCCTTCGCCCTTGCTTTCAAAGGTTTGGTACAGCAAAAAGAACGATAAATTGTAATCCTGCGGAAGTTCTTTCGTGCTTTGCAGGGGCGTATTAAAGAAACAGCCCAGCGTTTGGGTATACGATGCAAGCTCGGATTCCTGCGCCGCCTGGTCAGGGGCCGCAGGCATCTGTTCGCCTTGCGCCGGTGTACTTTCGGGCGCCGGTTCAGACGATGCCGCGGGTTCCTCTACCGGCGCAGTACTTGCAGTCGTGGGTGCCGGTGTCTCGACCGGGGTATCGGTGGGCTGGGCGGTCTGCGCTGGCACATTCTGTACCCCGCAGGCTGCAAGGGCCAGGGGCAGGGCCAGCAGGCAGGCGATGGCTTTTTTCATAGGGAGTTTTCCTTTCCTGTTTATATTTATTTGCCCGTGTACATCGTTACCGGGGTATAGTCGGTGCTGCCGGAAAGGTAGGCGGCGCGGTCCTGGGTGGCGTAGGCGATCTTATCCAAAAAGTCCGGGGCATCCATGCTGCCGTGGGTGACGAATACCTTCCCACCGGGCAGCAGCATTTCCGGGTAGCCTGTGGAGGCATACTGGCTCGATTCATTTACAAACGCCGGGCGGTAACTTTGCCCATCGTTCAGGTCATATACCTGTACCGATTCGCCCTCATCCAAAACGATCCATTGCAGCTCGCCCTGTTCGTTCTCCAACATCTGCTCACTTGTGTACGGGTCGTCCAGTGCCAGCACTTGTACCATTTCGCCGTTTTCCAGCTTATCCACACCGGTTGGGTAGCCCTGGCCGAAATACAGTGTGCCGTCGCGTTGGCCGCAATACCAATAAAAATCCCCACTTGTGGGATAGCTGTAGAGTTTTTTCATTTCGCCGGTGGCAGCATCAAAAAGGTCATACTCATACTCTGAGTTCTGAAAAACGGCATTGTACTCATCCCCGTCGACATTGCTGGGCAGCGGGCTGGGGCTGACAATGCGGTGGATGACCCATTTACCGCCCGCGCCATATACATTTATGGTCTGTTCCGGCAGGTTGATATAGCTTACCTCGTTCGTGGTACGGTCCCGACGGATGATGCGCTTGCCGCTGGCATAGTCCATCTCGTACAGCGCGGCATCATCATACCATGCAGGGTAGAATTCCTCTTCCACAGGCAGGCGCTCCACACTGCCGGTGGAAGTATCCACGATGTAACACCATTCGGTGGGGTTGTCCTTGTCCATATTTTCAAAGCAGTACAGCTCTACTATGTCGTCCCAGGCGGCCATGCCACAGGCCTCTCCGCCTTGCAGCTCGATCTCCGCCAGCTTTTGCTGCGTGGCGGTGTCGCAGTCGGTTTTTATCAGGTAAAACGTATCGGTGTTGGTGGCTTCATCGTATTTCTGGTTCATGCTGTACAGGCCGGTGTTGGTATAAAGCCTGTACGCTGTGCCGCGCAGCTTGCCCGCAGTGCCAACCGCCGGGACGGTCGTTTCCTGGGCGGTCTCGGTGGTCTGTTCGGTTTCCGTGGCCGGCTGGCTTTGGGCGCTATCCGCCCCCTGCGCTCCGCAGGCGGCGAGGGTCAGGGGCAGGACCAGCAGGCAGGCAATGGCTTTTTTCATAGGGTGTTCTCCTTTCGCGTTTATTATTTAGTCTCCTGTATACATTGCAATCGGGGTATAGTCGGTACTGCCCGCCAGGTAGGCGGCGCGGTCGGCCAGCGCGTAGGCTGTGCGCTCATTGCCTGCAGTATCCTTGTAGGCACCATATCTGAGCATCACCTTGCCGTCTGGTGCCAGCCACAGCGGGCGCCCGGTATCCCAGACTTTGGCCGCATCCATCTGGATACCGATCCTGCTGGTCTGGCCGTCGCTCAGGTCAAAAACATACAGGTCTATTTCGTCCTCTATGGTGGACCATTGCTTCATCTGAGTAACCCATTGCAGTTCGCCATCCTCGATGACCGGCTTAACGTCATCATGTTGGGCGGCAATTTCGCTCACCGGCGTCATGGTGCCGTTTTCCAGCTTGTCGATGCTGCTCGGAGTGGTACCGCCGTTATCGGTGGTGACCGAGTGCATAAAGTACAGACTGCCGTCCCGCTGGCCCAGATAGGTCCAGCTTTCGCCGTCCGTCGGCATACTGTACAGCTTTTCCATATCGCCGGTGGCGGCATCGTACAGGATGTATTCGATTTCGGAATTCTGCCAAATCGAGGTAAAGGTGCCGTCCATGCTGGCCACCTCGGGCAGCTGGGCCGGGCTGTTCACCCGTTGCAACAGCCAGCGGCCATCGACACTCCCGCTGATCAAGTAGGTCTGTCCCGGCATGGCAACTTCGGTCATTTCACCGGTCGCACGGTCCAGCCGGGTCAAAGCAGTTACAAACATTCCCTTTCGCTGTTCGCTGTACACGGCGGTGTCATCGTACCAGGTCGGGGGGAAGTTCCCCTCCAGCGGCTGGGTCTCCACGCCGCCGGTGCTGGCATCCACGATGCAACGAGAATACTGTATCCCGCCGTCCTCGGTGGCTTCTTCGCCCAGATAAAACTCGATCGTATCGCCCCAGTGGGCGGTCGCGTCGATCCAGCCCTGCGTTTGGAACTCCGCCGCCTTTTTCTGTTCTGCGGCGGCCGGGTCGGTCTTCAGCACCGTGAACGTGTTGGTGGCGGTGCTTTCGTCCCACACGCGGTTTACATCATAATAGCCATCGTCACAATCCAGCTCCCAGATGCCAGCCTCCAAAACGCAGTGGCGCAGCCATCCGGTGGGCGATGTCTGGCTGGTGCCCGCCGGGGTGGTTTCCCCGCTCTCGGCGGTCACTTTGGTGGTTACTTCCGGGGCTTGGGTGGGCGCAGGCTGGGTGGTTTGCGCTCCGCAGGCGGCGAGAGCCAGGGGCAGGGCCAGCAGGCAGGCAATGGCTTTTTTCATAGGGTGTTCTCCTTTCGCGTTTGCATTTACTTGATTTACTTGCCCGTGTACATTTCTATCGGGGTGTAGTCGGTACTGCCGTTGAGGTAGGCGGTCATGTCGATGGTCACCAGGGCGGGCTGTCTGTCGGTGGCGGCGGTCGTCTCGTACCAGCCGTTGGTCACGACCACACGGTCATCGGGCAGCAGCTGTATGGGATAGCCTATATAATTATCGTGGTCGACCGTCGGGGTGTAGGTCTGGCCGTCTGCCAAATCATAAATTGCAATGCTGTCCCGCAGATATTCCACGACCCAGCGGTTTTCTCCGTCCTGACCGTAACTTTCAAACTCCGGCCATTGATCGCTTTGCGGGGTGTACACGGTCGTCATGGTGCCGTTTTCCAGCTTGTCCAGCCCCACCGCCATGGTATAGCTCTGGTCCTCCGTCGCGGTATAGTGGATAAAGTACGGTACGCCGTCCCGCTGGCCGCTGTACATCCACTTCTCCCCGTCGCAGCAGGGGGTCTCGAACAGCTTTTCGCAGGCGCGGGTGGCAGGGTCGTACAGGTCGATCTCCAGCTGAGAGTTCTGCCACATGGCAAAAAAGGCATCCCGGTCGGTGGTGTAATCCGGCATGGGGCCGGGGCTGATGATACGGCCGATCAGCCAGCGCTGCCCGATGGCATCATATACGCTCTGCGTCTGGGACGGCAGAGGCAGGTCCACCTGCTGGCCGGTGGCGTGATCCAGCCGGTTGATACATTCGATCCACTGGCCCACGCTCCGCTCGGCGTACACAGCCGCGTCGTCCTGCCATTGCGGGGAATACGGCGCACCTTCCACTTCCAGCCGCTCCATCTGGCCGGTGGCGGGGTCGATCTTATAGCGCCAGCTGGTTATATCGCCATTCTGGTAACTGTTCGTCACGGGCTGGCCGTTCTCATCCAACCAATCGTCAATGTACAGTTCCAGGCCGTCCTGCCAGGCGGCCAGACTGGTATAGTAACCCTGGGTCTCCAGCTCGGCCGCTTTCTGCTGGGTGTTGGCCGCGGTGTCGGTTGCAATTATGGTGTAGACGCTGGTCAAGGTCTCATCATCGTAGGTGCTCATCATGCTGTAGAACGTCTGCCCCACGGCGGCGGTATCATAACTCGTTTGGCGCAGGCGGCCCGCAAGACCGGGCAGGGTGCTCTCGGCCGGGGCCTCTGCGGCGGTCTCGGTGGTGGTGGTGGGTGTCTCCGGGGGCTGGGGCGCGGTATCGCCTGCGGCGCAGCCGGGCAGGGCCAGCGCCAAAGCCAGGGCAAAGGGCAGCAGCTTGTTCATGATGTGTTCTCCTTTCGCGTTCGGTTTAGCTGCAGGATACCCCACAGTTGTGACAGAGTTGTTTCAATTCTGCACTTTTTCGGGAGAATTTACAACTTTTTTCTCTGGTATGTTCGCTATATAAATACACTTGACTTTATTGAGAAAGCATAGTATAGTAGTTACATTGTTCGCGCAAAGCGGGCAGAGGTAAGTGTATAAAAGACAAGATGTAAGAAGAGGGGTATTTTGCATGACAATTTTTACGGCGGCCATTGAGCAGGCCAGCGATATTCTGTGGAATTCACTGCTGTTGTTCCTGCTGGTCGGCACCGGCGTGTTTTTCACCATCCGGCTGCGAGGCGTACAGCTGCGCCGCTTTGGCGAGGGGTTCCACCGCGTTTTCGGCAACTTCACCCTGCGGGGCAAAAAGGCCGATGACCAGGGAATGAGCAGCTTCCAGGCATTGGCCACGGCCATTGCGGCCCAGGTGGGCACCGGCAACATCACCGGCTGCGCCACGGCGCTGGTCAGCGGCGGCCCGGGCGCGCTGTTCTGGGTGTGGGTATCGGCGTTCTTCGGCATGGCGACGATTTACGCCGAGGCCGTGCTGGCCCAGCGTTATCGCACCACCGTCAACGGCAAAGTCACCGGCGGCCCGGCGTACTACATCCGCGCGGCGTTCAAGGGCACCTTTGGCAAGGTGCTGGCAGGCGTATTCTCGGTACTTATTATTCTGGCGCTGGGCTTCATGGGCAACATGGTACAGTCCAACTCCATCGGTGATGCGTTCCATAACGCCTTTGGCATGAGCCATCTGGCCGTGGGCATTGTCGTAGCCGTGATCGCAGCGTTCATCTTCCTGGGCGGCGTGCAGCGCATTGCCGCTGTGACCGAAAAGATCGTGCCCATCATGGCGGCGTTTTACATTGTGGGCTGCGTGGTGATCCTGGTCATGAACTACAAGACGCTGCCCAATGCCTTTACGCAGATCTTTGTGCTGGCGTTCAACCCGCAGGCAATGGCCGGCGGCGTGGCCGGTGTGACCGTGCAGCAGGCGATGCGCTTTGGCGTGGCCCGCGGCCTGTTCTCCAATGAGGCCGGCATGGGCTCGACCCCGCACGCCCACGCGCTGGCTAAGGTCAACCACCCGCGTGAGCAGGGCGCCGTGGCCATCCTGGGCGTGTTCATCGACACCTTTGTGGTGCTGACCCTGACCGCCCTGGTACTGATCACCTCCGGCCTGATTCCGGAAGGCATGACCGGCACCGCCCTGACCCAGGCCGCATTCAGCCAGGCGTTCGGCGGGTTCGGCCCGGTGTTTATCGCCATCTGCATGTTCTTCTTCGCGTTCTCCACCATCATTGGGTGGTACTTCTTCGGCCAGTCCAACTTCAAGGCCCTGTTTGGTGAGAAAGCCCTGCCGGTGTACAGCGTCATCGTGGTGGTGTTCATTTTGGTCGGCTCTACGCTGAAAGTGGACCTTGTGTGGGCCATGGCGGACTTCTTCAACGGCCTGATGGCCGTGCCCAACCTGCTGGCACTGCTGGCACTTTCGGGGGTTGTGGCGGCCATTGATAAGGAATGATTTTTAGTTTTTAATAGCAGCTTTTACGTGGCTCACCACCTTGCGGTGAGCCACTTTTTTAACGGCATCCGGCCGCTATGCGTACTCTTTTGTGACCAAAAGAGTACCAGAAAAGTCCCGCTCGTTCCGAGGTGTCCGCCACAAGGTGACGGACACCGAAAGCCACCGCCTTCAACAAAATCATAAAAAGTTGATACAAACCCTCCCCCATCGGCGTTATAAGGGTGAAACCCAAAGAAAGGAGGCCCGCCATGCAGACAGAGCAGGATCTGGAAAAACTTGTCCGCACCTACACCCCGGCGCTGCTGCGCTACTGCACCGGCATCCTGGGCAGTGAGCATGACGCCCAGGACGCCGTGCAGCAAACCTTTATCAAGGCCTGGCAGCGCCGCCACACCCTGCGCGAGGGTGAAAATAACATCCGCGCCTGGCTGTACCGCATCGCCTACCGTACGGCGCTGGACATGCTGCGGGCAGCCAAACGCGCCGCCAACTACCCCACTCCGCAGCCGTTGGAGCAGGACCCCGGCATCAGCGACGAACTACGCGCCGCCTTAAACGCGCTGTCCCCCCTGGACCGTGCCCTGATGCTGGAGCGGGTGCTGGACGGCATGGACTACGCCGCGCTGGCGCGCATCCACGGGCTACCCGCGCCCTACTTACGCACCCGCTACAGCCGGGCCAAAGCCAAACTGGCCGCCATTTTAAAGGAGGGTGAACACGATGACCTTTGACCGCGATGAACAATTTCTGCACGAAAAACTCTCTGCTGACCTGCACCCTGCCCCGGTGGACCTGTGGCCTGCGGTGGCCGAAAATTTACCCGCCAAGCCGCACCACCGCCATTTGTGGCTGTGCCTGGCCGCGCCGCTGCTGATTGCCGCCGGGGTGGCCGCCACGGGCGCACAGTTCACCGACCTGCGCACGAACCCCCGCCCCAGCTTTGCCCCTGACGCCACCGCCGGGTATGCTATCAGCTATGAGCGGCAGTATTACACCCTGCCCGCCGACCTGTGGGCCGGGATGCAGGCGAACCATAATTTGGAAGCAGCTGCGGACGGGACCCGCCCCGCCGGGGGAATCATGCACGGACGCATTTATCCCAACAACCACGATAAGCAGAACATCTACAGCAAAGCCGCCCGCGGGTACGAAACCTGGTCTGCCATGGCCGAAGCCACCGGCCTGCCGCTGGCGGGAAACAGCGTGCTGGATGCAGGCGAACCCGAACCCGCCGTGCAGTTGTTTATCCGAATCACCGCAGACAACGACTATTGGGAAGAAAGCTCCCTGGCCCAGGTCGGTTTTATCCCCGTCGGCAACGAAGCTCCCGAAAAGCTGTATCTGAAACGGATGGACTATCTGGACGACCCGGAGGGCCGCCGCTATGAAATAGAGCTGATGGCGCTTGCCTACCTGGGCGATGCTCCCACCGATACCACCGCCATAAATTATTTCAACAAGCGTGCTGGTCTGACCTGGAGCTGCGAGACCTATGAGATGCCCAACGGCTGCATGGCCCTGCTGCCGCTTTGCACCAGCAATCCCAACAGCTACACCTACTACAGCACATGGGCCTTTTTTGAAAAGGATGGCATTTTGTACCAGCTTGGCTGCACGCCGGTTGCCGGATATTTTAACAGCGACCTGGAAGATGACCGGGCGGTGTTAAGGCAAGTATTGGATGGGTTTGAATAAGCAGCCGCCAAAGGCCCCCTTATGTAAAGGGTGGCTTCCCGCACTGCGGGGAGATGTCGCGCAGCGACAGAGAGGTTCGGCCGCGACGACCTGCAAAAGACCTACCAGATGGCCCCGCGCGTGCTGGAAGACAGCAAGAAGGACTTTTTTGAAAAGCGCTACTGCCAGATCAGCAGCTATGAAGAATACCTGTACGAGAACAGCTACCGCGTGGTCAAAATCTTTCTGCACGTTTCCAAGGACGAACAGAAAAAGCGCTTTTTAGAGCGCATTGACCGCCCGGAAAAGAACTGGAAGTTCTCCTGCTCCGACCTGAAAGAGCGGATGCGTTTTGACGAATATCTGGATACCTTTGATGAAGTCATCACCGCAACCGCTACCAAGCACAGCCCGTGGTATGCCATCCCGGCTGACCAGAAATGGTACACCCGCTACCTGGTCAGCGAGATTGTACTGGATGCTTTGCAGAAGAGCTGCCACGAATACCCGGTGCTTTCGGACGATGCAAAGGCCGAACTGCTGAACTGCAAGGCAGCGCTGGAACAGGAATAATGCCAAACGCTGCCGGGTGGATGTTCCCCCGGCAAGCCGCAAAAGGAGGGGCGCACTTTGCCGCCGATCCGCGTATTACAAATCATGCCCGCCATGGACGCCGGCGGCATGGAAACCTTTGTCATGAATGTCTACCGTGCCGTGGACCGCAGCCAGGTACAGTTTGACTTTTTGTACCACTATGATAAGCCCTGCTTTTATGATGCTGAAATTGAAGCCCTGGGCGGGCACATTACCAAGCTGACGGTGCGGCAGGACAATAATATCCCGAAATACCTGCATGACCTGCGCGCCTTTTTTACCGCGCACCCGGAATACAAGGTCATCCACGGGCATTACAGCGGCTTTGGCATGTTTTATAACGCTGTGGCCCGCCGCTGCGGGGTGCCGGTGCGGGCAGGCCACAGCCACAACACTGCCTATGAGCACAACCTGGTGGGCCAGCTGGACCGGCTGATGAGTTCCCGCTTTGACCACGACCTGACCCACCGCTTTGCCTGCAGCCAGCGCGCCGGGGAGATGCTGTACGGCAAACACCCGTTCACCGTGCTGCCCAACGGCATTATGACCGATGTGTTCGCCCTCCACGATCCCGCCGCCCGCGCCTTCCTGCGCGCTGAGCTTGGCGTGCAGGAAGGCGAAATTCTGTTTGGCCATGTGGGCCGTTTTTGTGAGCAGAAAAACCATGCCGGGCTGCTGCGCATTTTTGCCGGGGTCAGCCGCCGCATGCCCAACGCCCGGCTGGTGCTGATCGGCACCGGCGAGCTGGTTGATTCCACCCGTGCCCTTGCCCAGGAGCTCAACCTGAGCGACCGGGTAATTTTTGCCGGGGTGCGCAAGGATATGGCCGCGCTGTACCACGCCATGGATGTATTTTTGCTGCCCAGTTTGTTTGAGGGGCTGCCCGTTGTGCTGGTGGAAGCCCAGGCCGCCGGCCTGCCCTGCTTTGTGGCCGATACGGTGGACCCCGGCGCGGCGTTTGCCGGCAACATCCACTACCTGCCCTTGCAGAATGAAGCCGCCTGGGCTGATTCCATTGCCGCGGCGGACCTGACCCGTGACCCCAACGCCCAGGCCAAAGCCATTGCCGCCGGGTTCGATGTACACACCAGCGCGGGCATCCTGCAAAAATTTTACCTGGAGCAGACGCAGAAATATACAAAGGAGGTGCAGCCATGAGTGAAACCGAGCCCCAGTTCAAAGGCCCTGCCATTGCCGTGGTGGTGCCGGTACATAACGGCGCTGCGTTTTTGCAGCAGTGTCTGGCATCCCTGGCTGCGCAGACCTTTGGCGATTTCGCCTGTTTTGTGGTGGATGACGGTTCCACCGATGAAAGCGCCGAGCTTGCCGCCGCGTGGGAAAGCCGGGACGCCCGGTTTGTTGTGATCCACCAGCGCCAGAGCGGTGTTGCCGCCGCCCGCGCTGCCGGGGTGCGCGCGGGGCTGAACCTGAACGCCCGGTGGTTTGCCTTTTGTGATGCGGACGACTGCTACCACAAGCAGTTTTTGGATGCGCTGTACCGCGCTGCCCAAACCACCCGCTGCCAGATTGCCTGCTGCCGGTATGACTGCTTTACCGAGGATATTCCTCCGGAAAGCCCGCCGCCCAGCCAGACCACGGTGTTTCAGCCGCCCGCCCATCTGGATGCTCTGCTGCATGACCACCGGGTGGACTTTGGGCTGTGGAACAAGCTGTACGCCCACGAGCTGATCACCGCCGAGATCATGGACAACGGCCTTGCCTACAACGAAGACCTTGTGGCCAACTGGCAGATTTTCAGCGCGGCAGACGGCTGTGCCTATGTGGATTTTGCAGGCTACCATTACCGGCAGCACGCGGCTTCGGCCAGCCACCGTGCCCTGCCGCCGGAAAGCATTGACCAGCAGCGCCAGGCCGCCGTGTTCATCCGCGAGCATGCCAGCCCGGCCATCCAGCAGAGCGCCAACGCCTTTTATTACGAAAAGCTGGTCTACCTTGCCAGCATGATTTTGCGGCGGGACGATGCCGCCGCCTACCGCGTGCAGATCAACGAGCTGGGGGTGGGCATCCGCGCCGGGCTGCAGGACCCTAACCTTGGCCGCAACCCGCGGCTGCCGCTTGCCATCCGCGCGGCGGCGTGGGCAACCATCAACTGCCCAGTGCTGTGGCGCAAAGTGTGCCGTACCATGTTAAAAGACCGGCGCTGACTCCTTTTGCACAGGATAAACACCATGCGTATTTTATTTATACTGGATAGTGTGGAAAACCCAACCTCTGCCAATGTGCTGATGGCACAGCGTTTGGCAGGGGTGCTTTGTGCTGCCGGGCACACCGTACACCTGCTGGAACTATGGGACGGCCTGCATCCCCAGCCGGAGCTGCCCGGCTGCACCGTGCACTGCCTTGCCTTTGCGGACGAGCGCCTGATGAACGCCGCGCTGGAAAACGGCCGCAGTGGCGGTTCGCCCATTCCGGTGCGGCTGGCGCGGCTTTGCTGCCACCCCACGGCGGTGGCGGCGGCGTTCCGCCAGCTGGTGCTGCACGCCCCGCGCCGGGTGGTGGATACCCGCCGGGAGCTGGAAAAGCTGGATGCTGCGTTCCATTTTGAGGTGATCTGCGCTGTTTGTGCGCCCTACCGCGCCGCGTTTGCGCTGGAAACCGCGCAGGTGCAGGCCAAAAAGGCCATCTGGCAGCTGGACCCCTATGCTTCCAACCGGGATTATCAGGCCCCCGGCGGCTACCCGCGGGAGCTGGAGCTGCTGAACCATCTGGCCGCCGCCTTTATCACCCGGCAGGCCGTTGGGGATTACGCCCCCGGCGCCCCGCTGGCCGCGGCGGCGGAAAAAGTTCATGTGCTGGATTTCCCCAGTCTGGTGCCCCCGGCGGCAGTGCCGAACCATGCAGCAGACAGCAAAAAGCGCTGCGTGTTCTGCGGTTCTTTGTATCCCGGCCTGCGGGAGCCGGGCTTTGCGCTGGAACTTTTCCGCGCCCTGGGCCCGGCCAGCGGCTGGACCCTGACGATGGCAGGCGGCGGCTGGCAATACTTTGCCGCGGACGCTGCCCAGACCAAAGCTGTATTGGGCGAACAGTTTGAACAGCCCGGCCCCGTGCCCGCCGAAACCGCCCGCACCATGCAGGCACAGGCCGATGTTCTTTTGAACCTTGGTAACGCGGTAGACAACCAGCTGCCCAGCAAACTGTTTGACTACTTTGCTGCGGGCAAGCCAGTTTTGCACCTCTGCGTGATCGAAAACGACCCTGCCCTGCCCTATCTGGCCCGCTATCCGCTGGCGCTGGTGCTGCACCAAGGCCAGACTGATGCTGCGGATATTCTGCACCGCTGGCTGGGTGAAGTGTGCGGTAAACAGCTGCCCTTTGGGAAAGTGTGTGACCTCTTCCCTGAGCTGGTGCCGCAGGCGGTTGCGGCTGAATTTGTGAGGTGGCTAATGTGAAGGTACTCTGGCTTGTCAGCATCACCATCCCTGCTGCCGCGGATGCCTGCGGTTTGCAGGCAAAAGAGATCGGCGGGGGTTGGCTTTCCGGCGCGCTGGGCGGCATGACCGCCGCACCGGACGCCCCGGCCATTACCGTTGCCAGTGTGGATGCCCGCGCGGAAACTTTAACCGTTTGCAGCAAAAACGGCGTAAGTTTTGCACTGGTTCCCACCGGAAGTGTGGAAAACTTTTCTGCCCTGCTCAAAAAGATTGCCCCGGATCTTGTCCATATCTGGGGCACCGAGTACGCTGCCGCCCGCACCATACAGCAGGCGGCCCAGGCGGCGGGGATACCGGTGCTGGTGGGCATCCAGGGCGTGATGGTTGACTGTGCCCTGCACTTGAATGACGGCGTGCCAGCACGGCTGCTGCACTCCTGCGCGGCGCAGCATTTGATTGACCGCCATGTGCCGGGCGGGCTGCTGGACGTGAACCAGGCCCGTTTTGACACCCTTGCCCAGAGCGAAGCCGCCGTGCTGGCCAACGCCCGCCATGTGACCGGGCGCACCAACTTTGACCGTTCCGCCGTTCAAAAGCTGGCCCCGCAGGCCAGTTATTACCCCTGCAACGAAACGCTGCGCCCGGAGTTTTACACCCCACCGGTGTGGCACCCCCGCACCTTTGGCGAAGCGCCGGTGCTGCTGCTCAGCCAGGGCAACTACCCGCTCAAAAACCTGCATACCGTGCTCAAAGCGCTGCCCGCCGTGCTGGCGCAGTACCCCGGCGCGGTGCTGCGGGTGGCGGGCTGGCCCCCGCTGGACAAAGGGCCGCTGCTGCGCCCGGTGATTGACTGGATGTTCCCCTACCAGACCTGGTGCAAACAGCTGATCCGCCGCCTGGGGCTGGCGGACCATGTGCAGTACACCGGCCCGCTGGATGCCGCCGCCATGCGGCAGGCTTACCTGGATGCCGATCTCTTCCTGTTGCCGTCTTACAGCGAGAACAGCCCCAACAGTCTGGGCGAAGCCATGCTGCTGGGCCTGCCCTGCGTGGCCAGCGCGGCAGGCGGCATCCCGGATATGCTGCAAAGCGGCGTGCAGGGGATGCTGTACGATGCCGCCGGGGATGATGCCGCCCTGAGCGCGGCCATTTTACAGGTGCTTGCCCTGCCGGACCACGGCACGGCGCTGGGCACCGCCGCGCAGATCCGCGCCCGGGTGACCCATGACGCGGCCAAAAACACCGCACAGATGATTGAAATTTACCGCAAAGTCCTGCAAAGGGAGGGAACACTGTGAGCCTGCCCGCCATTGGGGTGGTGATCCCCTGCTATAAGGCCGAGCACACGCTGCGCCAGACGGTTGAAAGCGTGCTGCAGGGTGCACCGGACAATTTGCAGCTGGTGCTGGTGGAGGACGGCAGCCCGGACGGCACCGGCGCGTTGTGTGATGCCCTTGCCGCCCAGGACCCCCGCGTTACCGCACTGCACCAGCCCAACGGCGGGGCATCCGCCGCGCGCAACGCGGGGTTGGATACACTGTGCCGCAGCGGTGCCGAGTGGGTGCTGTTTGTGGATGCGGACGATACCCTGCTGCCGGGGCTGTGGCAGGCGCTGCCCGCTGCATTTGATGCGCAGCCGGGCCTGATTTTGTACGGCATGGTGCGCGCCAGCGGCCCTGCCCCCAATCCACTGGCCCCCGGCTGCTATGCCGGCCCCGCCGCGCTGGGGGATGCGCTGGACCCGCTGCTGTTTGAAAGCGGCTACCTCGCCGCCCCCTACCCCAAGCTGTTCCGGCTGGATGTGATCCGCCGGAACAAGCTGCGGTTTGACCCACGCTTAAAAATCAATGAAGATGTTTTGTTTAATCTTCAATATTTGCGGTTTTTGCTTTTTTTACAAAAAAACTCTGCCATTTATTGCCTTGCAGGTGTATACTATAATCAGAATGATATGCTTGCGGGCAGTCTGTCCCGCTCCCTGCGGGGGGATTTGCTGGACGCCGAGGCTGTGACCCGCCCCGTGCTGGAAGCATTCTTGACGGATGCCAAGCTGCCTGCACCAGAAATTGACCGCCTGGTGCAAATAAGCCGGGTGCGTGCCGCGTTAAATCAATATGGGCTGCTGACCGGCTGCCCCGGCCGCATGCCGTTTGCCCAGCGGCGGCAGCTGTTTGCCCGCATTTTGCAGGATGCTGATGCCCGCGCGGTCCTGCGCGCCCGCCTGACTGCGGACCCCAACCGCCTGCTGGCGCTGCCCTACCGGCTGGGGGTATTTTTGCACAGCGCCTGGCTATTGGCCGCTTATACCCAGCTGAAAAACCGTTTTTTATGAGAGGAACGTTTTGCATGCCGAACCCGACCATTTCCATTGTGACAACTGTATATGACGCTAAGGATTACATTCCCCGCACGGTGCGCAGCATTCTGGCCCAGAGCTTTACGGACTTTGAGCTGCTGCTGGTGGAGGATGGCAGCCCCAACGGCTGCGGCGAGCTGTGTGATGAGCTTGCCAAAACCGACCCGCGCATCCGGGTGTTCCACAAGGAAAACGGCGGCCCGGCCTCCGCTTTGAACGTTGGGCTGGACAATGCCCGCGGGGATTACATCGGCTTTGTGGATTCGGACGACCTGGTGGATCCGGATCTCTACGAAACACTTTTGAATGCCATCTGCGAAAATGATGTGCGCATTGCCTCCTGCAATGCCGACGCGGTGGACGAACAGGAAAAGCCCGTGCCGGGGGCCGGGGTCAACATCAACATTGCCGGGCGGCACATGGCCATGGAGCTGCTGCTGGATACCTTTAAAACCGGCGGCTTTTACGGGCTGCTGTGCTGGAACAAGCTGTTTGACATCCGCCTGTTCCGCGATAAAGGCGTGCATTTTGACGAAACCATGTTCTTTGGCGATGACGCCAGCGAGCTGCACCGCGTGTATGACGGCGAGTATGTTTACTGTGTGCCACGCGTGCTGTACCACTACCGGCGGCGCGGCGGCCAGATGACCGAGGTGCTGTTTCCCGCGGCGGCTGGATGATTTGAAAATGTACTGGAACTGGCTGGGCTGGTTTGCCGCGCAGCCGGACAAAACCGAATATAAAGGTTATTATGAATGGGCCGTGGCATGGTACTGGAAGGTGTTTTACCTGTTCTGGTGCCAGGCCAGCGAGGCCGGAGCCATGGCAAAGCTGAAACCGGAATTTTTGAAGCACAAAAAGCACCTGGACAGCATTTTGCCGGACATCCTGCACTGCCCGCATGTGCCCGGTGCCGAAAAAGCGCGCGCTGTGCTGTTCTGCGCCGCACCGGGGCTGACCTACACGCTGGCACACGCCCGCGGCAAGCTGCATGGCAGCAAAACGGACTGAGGAATGAGGGGGAAAACAAGATGGAACATATTGCAGTTAGTGTGATCGTTCCCATTTACAACGCAGAGCCCTGGCTGGAAGAGTGCGTGCAGAGCATTCTGGACCAGGATTTCCCGGCCAGCTACGGCACGATCGAAGTGCTGCTGATCGATGACGGCGCAACGGATGGCAGCGGCGCTTTGTGTGACCGCCTTGCCAAGCGGGACAACCGCATTAAAGTGGTGCACCAGGAGAACCAGGGGCTTTCCGGCGCGCGCAACACCGGCATTGATATGGCCCGCGGCCGCTATTATGCCTTTATTGACAGCGACGATGTGGTGCGCCCGGCGTACCTGAAAAAGATGTATGAAGCCTGCGAAGCGCACGACGCCTACATGGCGATCTGCGCAGTGGAGGACGTACAGGAGAACGGCAAGCCCCTGCCGGAGCCGGTGTTCACCCCGCCCACGCAGGAAGGTGTGTTCCGCGGCAAGGATCTGCTGAATGATTTTTATGCCCCCAACGGCACTTATTACACCGTTGCATGGAACAAGCTTTACCGCGCCGAGGTGTGGAAGCTGCTGCATTACCCGGAGGGTCGTCTGCACGAGGATGATTTTGTGGCGCACCGGCTGTTCTGGCGGTGCGATAAAGTGGTGTGCCTGCCGGATGTTTTGTACAATTACCGCCTGCGTTCCGGCAGCATTATGCGCACCAGCCTGAAACCCGGCGCGTTTGACGCGGTGGACGGCCTGGCTGACCGGTACCGCTTTTATGTCGAGAACGGCGCGGACCGTTCGGTGATTGATTCGGCTTATGCTGCCTGTTGGCGGCGGTATCTTTTCCTGTGCGCCAAGGTACGCCAGAACCCGGAGCCGCAGCTGGTCAAGGCCATCAGCAAGGAGCAGTTTCTGATGCAGGGGCTGATCAGCTACCTGCCCAACTGCCGCCACATGAAGATGACCGAAAAGCTTTCCGCCGCCCGCTGGGCCATGATGCCCGCCGAAAGCCTTTGCCCGGCAAAGTGATTGCTTACGGGGGGCTTTCCAGCCTTTTTTGAAAAAAAGGCTTCGGCGAAAAAACTTTAATATAATAGAATATAAGAATAAAAATAGGGATTGGATCGCGAACGGGTAAACAAAATACGCTCAAAACATATTGAAGCACGCGTTTTCCCCATAGAGAACGTAGGGGTGCACATTGTGCGCCCGCTGACCTAATGTCATAGCGTTTTTCCAAGGATTGTATATGGGACAAACGGCCACGAGACGATGCAAACATCGTCCCCTACAAATATTTTTTAGGTTTGCGATAACCATTTTGCGTTTCTCCCCGGCGCGATGAGGGCATCGCGCCCTACGGAATATTTTGCCGCTCATCACGCACTTTCAAACATTCCAAAACCTAATATTTCCTGAGCGGCGCTGCGCGCCGCGGTCCACCACCATTATTCTTTATTCTTTTTTAATTATTCTTTACCTGCCCCATTCCTAATTAACCTCCTAACTCCTACCTCCTAACTATTCCTCCGTCCACACCAAACTTTCAAACCAACGAAAAAAGGGGTTGTCCATTTTGCCGCTGCGCTCGCCGAATACACCGCGCAAACCGCGCATTCTGCTGGTTCCGCCGCCGGAGCTGCCGGTTCCTGCTGTGCAGGGCGGCGCGGTGGAAACCCTTGTCACCCACCTGATCCGTGAAAATGAACGGGCGGGCAAACTGGATTTGCTGTGCGCCAGCATCCCGGACCCGGAAGCCGCCGCCCAGGCACAAGGGCTGCAGCACACCAAAATGCTGTACGTTGCCAAGCCCCGCGGCGTGCGCCGGTATTACCCCATGGTGTTTCTGGAGCGCTGCTTTGGCGTTGCCGCCCCATATGACCCGTGGTATCAAAAGGTTCAGCTTTCCCTTGCACTGGAGCTGCCCACGCCGGACCTGATTGTGGCGGAGGGCGGCACCCTGACCCAGTGCAGCGCCATCAGCAAAATGTTCGGCAAGCGGCGTTGCCTGGCCCACCTGCACGGCCAGACCAGCTGCAGCCATGAGATGGACGCCATTTACGGCGGTATTCTGGCCCTGAGCGAGTTTATCCGCGATGATTACCTCAAAACCAGCGAGCTGGACCGCAAGCATGCCTACATCCTGCACAACTGCATTGATACCGCCCGCTTTGTGCCCGGCCCGGCGGATGCTGCGCTGCGGGCTTCCCTCGGCTTTGCGCCGGAAGATTTTGTTGTACTGTTCTGCGGCCGCCTGGAGCCGGATAAGGGCATCCACAAGCTGTTGGAAGCGATGGAAAATATCCATGACCCGCGCATCAAGCTGCTGATTGTGGGCAGCCCGTTTTTTGGCCGTACCCAGCAAAGCCCGTTTTTGCGCAAGTTGGAACAGCAGGCCGAGACCCTTGGCGACCGGGTGCGCTTTACTGGCTATGTGCCCAATGATTCGATGCCGGAATATTACCGCCTGGCGGACCTTGTCTGCGTGCCCACCTTGGTGGAGGAAGCCGCCGGGCTTGTGGCGGTGGAAGCCATGGGCTGCGGCCGACCGGTGCTTGCCACCCGCAGCGGCGGCATGCCGGAATATCTGGACGGCAGCCAGGCCGTGCTGGTGGACCGTGACGGCAATGTAGCCGGGCAGCTGAGCTTTGCCATCCGCATGCTGTACGAACACCCGGATCTGCGCGCCCAGATGAGCACCGCCGGTGCAAAGACGGCACAGCGCTATTCTTCTGCACGCTTTTATGATGATTTTGTACGCATTGTGTACGATTTTGGAGGTCACCTATGGAACAGCCCGTCATCTGTGTGATCGTTCCGGTATACAAGGCGGAAGCCACCCTGCCCCGCTGCATCGAAAGTGTGCTGACCCAGCAGCTGCCGGGCGGGCTGCGGCTGATCTTGGTGGACGATCAAAGTCCAGACCGCAGCGGCGAAATTTGTGACGCTTACGCAGCAAAGGATCCCCGTGTGATGGTACTGCGCCGCAGGGAACGCGGGGTTTCCGGCGCGCGCAATGCCGGGCTACGGGCCGCCACCGGCGAGTATATTGTATTTTTGGACAGTGACGATGCCCTGCGCCCCGGCGCTTTGGCCGCCGCCCTTGCGGCACAGGCCGCTGCCCCCAACGCTTTTGTGCTCTGGCACTACACCATGCAGCCGGATGATACCACCCCCTGTAACCACAGTAGCCCACCCGGCCCAACAGAGCGACCTGGCCCGCCTGCACCTGGACTGCCTGATCGCCATGCCGTGGAACAAGCTTTACCGGCGCACATACGCCCGGCAGCTTGCCTTTGACCAGGCTTATACCCTTGGCGAAGATTTGCAGTTTGTGCTGGATTATCTGGCTCTGCTGGGGCGCTGGTGCCGGAGTTCGGCTACCGGGTAATGACCAGCCCCCTGACTTTTTATGATTGCAGCCGCGGCGGGACGCTCTCGACGCGGTACCACGCCAACTACTGCGAAGTTTGGCCAAGCACTTTGCCAAGCTGAACGCCGCCTGCCATGCCGCCGCCTGCCCGGCCGAGGACATGCGCCCCTTACACCGCGCCGAATTGCAGGTGTTTGCCGAGGGCGTGGCCGACATCATGCGGCGCGACCCCGATCCCCACCCAGCGGCCGCGCCAAAGCCCGCACCGCGCTGCGAAGATCGAGCACTGCTACAGCCCCTATTACCTGCCCTGCCGCTGGCGTAACGTGGGCCTTGTGTGCCGTGTGGACGAAGCCCGGCGCGCCAATGCCCCCCTGTACGGCAAGCTGGATTGGGCCGGGTATTATTTGCTATTAGGGCGGATGAGAAGAGATTAAATAAGGAGCAGGGTCGATACACTTTCTATCGTGTGCCGACCCTGCTATTTTGTAGAATCTAAAGGCTCCCTTGTGCAAAGGGAGCCCTTTTAGGCTGCGGGCATAAAAAAATCCCGCATCGTTTGGAGCAGTAAACGATGCGGGCGTAACGCAATAAGCAGACCGCTAAAAAAGGCGCAGAGCAAAACGCCATAACGGAGGCGCAGCCTGTTATTGGCAGGAACCGCACCGGTGAGGCAATAGGCCGATGGGGTTCGAGATTGGTTATGGTTAGTATCCGCTAACCACGGTTATACTTTACCATACCAAAGCCTTAATGTCAAGCGTTTTTCCAAAATAATTCCTGTATTTTTGTAGGATTTTTTCCGTGTAGAAAAGCGTTTGATTTTTTGCCATTGTAACGTTATTTGTTGTGTCAAACCTGACAAAAAGGCATTTGTCGGAGCACCTGCGGGCCGATGCAAGCATCGGCCCCTACATACATGCGGCGGCAATTAAGAGGCGGGCGAACCATGTTCGTCCCTGCTCTGCAAAAGAATTTCGTCTATTCTTAGGCAACACCGCATAATTCTAAGTGCCGATGCGGCGAGCGAGAAGTACAAGCTGCTAAGCAAAAAGCGCAGATAATACTTTGTGTATTATCGAGCATTTTTGCGACGCAGATTGTGCTTCGCAGCCGCAGCAGCGGTGCTTAAGCTGTAAAGCGGGAATTGTGCGGTGTTGCCCTTACTCTTTCGGGGCGTCGGGGTAGTCTTTTACGTGCAGCAGAGCCTCGGCGGCAGCTACTTCCTCGGCAGTGGGCACGCGCACGCCGTCCAGAGGGTACGGAATACCCAGGTTCTGCCACTTGAAAAGCCCCAGCGTGTGGTAAGGCAAAATCTCGACGCGGCGCACGGTGGGCAGTGACTTTATAAAGCTATCCAGGCGGCGCAGGCCGTCGGTGTCATCGGTCAGGCCGGGAACCAGCACGTGGCGGATCCAGAGGTCCACGCCTTTGGAGGCCACATACTGTGCCATAGCCAGAATGTTTTTATTCGTGTGGCCGGTCAGCTTTTTGTGCTTTTCGTCGTCGATCTCCTTTAAATCCAAGATCACCAGGTCGGTGTTGGCCAGCAGCTTGTCAAAGCGGGTCATCCATTCGGCGTCATCGGGCGCGAAGGGCTGGGCGCTGGTGTCCAGGGCGGTCTGCACCTTTTTGGCGTGGGCCAGGCGGAACACCTCGCTGACGAAATCCAGCTGGCGCAGGGGCTCGCCGCCGCTGATGGTGATGCCGCCGTTGTTGCGCCAATAGTTGCGGTAGCGGTAGGCGGCCGAGAAGGCCTCCTGCGGGGTCTTGGCGGTGTCCTGGGTAAAGGCCCAGGTCTCGGGGTTATGGCAGTACTGGCAGCGTATACCATATAAAAAGGCCTGCAGCCGACGTCAGTACTCTTCCTTCTCCGGGTGCTCCATGGCGTCGATCAGCTTTTCAGTGCCAAAGACGTTGACGTTCAGGTGGTGGGCGCCCTGGTCAAAGTAGCCGTCCATAACCTGGACCAGGTTCTCAACGCGCTCGCCCTCGCTGTGGCCCAGAGCATCGGGGTTGATGGTCTGGGTGTTGGAGATGCCGTCCAGTGCCCAGTGGTAGGGCAGCTTGGCAACGCTGTTCAGGCTGGCCAGCAGGCCGTTCTGCTCTGCGCCGTAAGCCGGGTTTGCACCGGGGGCAAACGGGGTAAAGGCTGCGCGGCCATCCGGCATTGCGCCGGTTGCCTTACCGTATACCACATTGGAGGTGATGGTCAGGATAGAGGTGGTAGCCTCGGAGTTGCGGTAGGTGTGGCGGCGCTTGATCTTCTCCAGGAAGGTGCGCAGCAGCCAGACAGCGATATCATCGGCGCGGTCGTCATCGTTGCCGTAACGGGGGAATTCGCCCTCGATCTCGTAATCGGTGACCAGACCGGTCTCGTCACGCACGCACTTGACCTTGGCGTACTTGATTGCGCTCAGGGAGTCAACTACATGGCTGAAGCCGGCAATACCGGTGGCAAAGGTGCGGCGCACATCGGTATCGATCAGGGCCATTTCAGCCGCCTCATAGTAGTACTTGTCGTGCATGTACTGGATCAGGTTCAGCACATTGACGTACAGGCCTGCCAGCCAATCCATCATAACGTCATACCTGGCAATAACTTCGTCATAATCCAGGTACTCTGCAGTGATGGGGGCATAGTGAGGGCCAATCTGCTCATGCAGCTTTTCGTCCATACCGCCGTTGATGGCATACAGCAGGCACTTGCCCAGGTTGGCACGTGCGCCGAAGAACTGCATCTCCTTGCCGGTCTGGGTTGCGGAAACGCAGCAGCAGATGGAGTAATCGTCGCCCCAGACAGGCTTCATCACATCGTCGTTCTCGTACTGGACGGAGGAAGTCTTGATAGAGATCTTGGAGGCGTAATCCTTAAAGGTCTTGGGCAGAGCAGAGGAGTACAGAACGGTCAGGTTCGGCTCCGGTGCGGGGCCCATGTTTTCCAGGGTATGCAGGAAGCGGAAGTCGGTCTTGGTGACCATGGAGCGGCCATCCATGCCGATGCCGCCAACTTCCAGGGTAGCCCACACGGGGTCGCCGCTGAACAGCTGGTTGTAGCTGGGGATACGGGCAAACTTGACCATGCGGAACTTCATGGTCAGGTGGTCGATCAGTTCCTGGGCCTCGGTCTCGGTCAGGATGCCCTTATCCAGGTCGCGCTGGATGTAGATATCCAGGAAGGTGGAGATACGGCCAACGCTCATGGCAGCGCCGTTCTGGGTCTTGATGGCAGCCAGATAGCCAAAGTACAGCCACTGCACAGCCTCCTTGGCGTTGGCAGCGGGCAGGGAGATATCATAGCCGTAAGCAGCGGCCATGGCCTTCATATCGTTCAGGGCGCGGATCTGCAGGGCGATCTCTTCGCGCAGACGGATGACGTCATCGGTCATGGTACCGTCACCGCAGTTGGCAAAGTCGTTCTGCTTTTCTTTGATCAGGTAGTCAATGCCGTACAGGGCAACGCGGCGGTAGTCGCCAACGATGCGGCCGCGGCCATAGGTATCGGGCAGGCCGGTCACAATGTGGCTGTGGCGTGCCTTTTTCATCTCCGGGGTGTAGGCATCAAACACAGCGGTGTTGTGGGTGCGGGCATACTTGGTAAAGATTTCGTGCAGCTTCGGGGACGGAGTATAGCCATAGGTGGTGCAGGCCTGTTCTGCCATCTTGATGCCGCCATAGGGCCAGCCTTCCCAGTTCCCAGTCCTCTTCATCCAGGCCGTCCTCGATGGAGAAATGGGATACTTCTCGACCAGCTGCTTCCAGTGCTCGACCAGCTCCTCGCTGGTAAAGACCTTGCCGCACTTGGGCAGTTTATACTCGCCCTTCTTAGTGCCCTTCCACTCGCTGGAAGCAGCGTCCATAGCCAGCATGAAGTCTTTGCCTGGCACATAGCCTGCCTTCTCGATGGCCTCGAGGATATACTGGATCGCCTCCTCATCGCTGGCCAGGTCAGGAGCAAAGCCGCCCTCATCGCCCACAGAGGTAGCCAGGCCCTCGCTCTTGAGCAGAGCTGCAGGGCGTGGAACACCTCAGCGCACCAGCGCAGGGCTTCCCTGAAGCTGGGTGCGCCGACAGGCATGATCATGAACTCCTGTACGACGGTGTTGGCTGCGTGGGCACCGCCGTTCAGGATGTTCATCATGGGAACGGGCAGCGGTTGCCGGAAATACCGCCCAGGAAGCGGTAGAGAGGAATATCCAGAGAGATGGCAGCAGCACGGGCCGCAGCGATGGAGACCGCCAGGATGGCGTTTGCACCCAGGTTGGATTTATCCTTGGTGCCGTCTGCCTTGATCATGGCAGCATCGACAGCGTAAATATCGGAAGCATCCATGCCGGTCAGAACATCATTGATGGTGGTGTTGATGTTCTCCACAGCCTTCTGCACACCCTTGCCACCGTAACGGGCTTTGTCGCCATCGCGCAGCTCCAGGGCCTCGAACTCGCCGGTGGAAGCGCCGCTGGGGGCAGCGCCGCGGCCAACGGTGCCGTCAGCCAGCCAGACCTCAGCTTCAACGGTGGGGTTTCCGCGGGAGTCGATGATCTCACGGCCGATGACCTTTTCAATTTCCAGATAACTCATGGTGCACGTTCCTTTCTATCTATAACAATATTGAACAGGGATAGTATGGGTGAAGTGCCGTGCAAACATGCCCATGCGCAGGCATGTGGGCGCACTTTTGGTTAGCTTTTGCTAACCAGCGATACGATACCATGTACAGGGGTGCTTTGTCAATAAGATAACAGGTTTTTGCCCAAAATAAATTCACAATCGGCCTTATTCCTGCCCGTTTGACATGTTTTCTGGCAGCAGGGCGGTTTTTGGGCGGCCGTGCACTTGACATTTTGCCCTAAAGGCGGTAAGATAGTCTACGCTAACTGTTAGGATTTGTGAATCTTTCCGCCCTATCCGCCAACCGGGTATTGCGGTGTAAATTATAAAAGGAGGTGCGTTCCATGACGGAGCCTGTAAGTTCTTCCCTGCCGACCTGCCGTGATCTGATCCAAAGCATCGTTGCCGCCGTGGACGCACGGGATGTCTACACTGCCCACCATTCCGACCGGGTGGCCGCTATGGCGGTGGTGCTGGCCCGGGTCCTGCACTTGAGCGAGGACGACACCACCACGGTGCAGGTTGCCGCTTTCGCCCATGACATCGGCAAAATTTCGATGTCCGACGCCGTGCTGCGCAAAGCCGGCCCGCTGACCGACGCCGAGTGGGAGGAGATGCGCCGCTGCCCCGTGACGGGGTACGACATCCTTCGCAAGGTGCCCCAGTTCCAGCAGGTGGCGCTCATCGTGCGGCACCATCACGAGCGGTGGGACGGCCGCGGCTACCCGGACCAGCTGGCCGGGACCGCCATTCCGCTGGGGGCGCGCATCATCGCGGTGGCGGATTCTATCGACGCCATGATGAGCAACCGCAGCTACCGCCCGGCCATGACCGCAACGGTCTGCCACCATGAAATCGAGAAAAACAGCGGTGTAATGTATGATCCACAGGTCGTGGCCGCCGCCATGAACTGTTGGGATGAGTTGGTGAGCCGCTACACCGAAGTGGAAACACCGCCCACCCCCTACTTTGACCGCCTGCAGCTGGAGCACACCCGCCAGGCCCACGATTACCTGCTGGCCAACCAGGGCAGCCACATCACGCTGGCCGAGCTGGCCGCGCGGTTCCACCTGTCCCAAAGCTCGCTGAAGATCTGCTTTAAGGCGCTGTACGGCGTACCAGTGGCCAGCTATCTGCGGGGGCTGCGGATGGACACCGCCGCCAATTTGCTGCGCAGCAGCGACCTTCCGGTGGCCGAGATTGCCCACCGCGTGGGGTACGAGGACCCCAGCCGCTTTGCGGCAGCCTTCCGCCGCCATACCGGCTGCCGCCCCACCGAACTGCGCCGTGTCCCCTGCCCCACACCGCCCGAAAATGAGAGCGATGCCAGCGCTTGACAAAAATCCAAACGGCATATTTTCCGGCCGATTGCGTATAACCCAGTTATAACTAACCCTAATAGAATATTTTGTATACTGACAACAACTCTGTTGTCAACATCTCAACACTGTTGTGAAATATATAGAGTGGAGGACAAAAATTATGAATTGGGCTAAAGTTGCATTGTTCGCAGGCGGCGCACTGTTTGGTTCCGCCGGTATCGAAATTCTGACCAGCAAGGACGCCAAGAAGCTGTACACCCAGTGCACCGCCGCTGTGCTGCGCATGAAGGACAGCGTCATGGAGACTGCTACCACCCTGCAGGAGAACTGCGGTGACATCCTGGCCGACGCCAAGGAGATCAACGAGGAGCGCGCCGCCGCTGACGAGGCCGCTGTCGTTGCCGACGAGGCCGCTGAAGACAAGGCAGCCGAATAATTTTCACTGAAAAGAGCTGCCCGCTGCACGGTGGGCAGCTTTTTATTTGTGGGAGAGTATAACAATGAAATGGAAAATTTTGCATGAAAGCAAAGGCCGCATGCGCCTGCACCTGAACAAGCCGCGCATGAGCCTGGCCGAAGCCGACCAGCTGCAGGATTACCTGGCGGCCCTGCCTGGCGTGCGCACCGCCGCCGTGTATGAGCGCACCTGTGATGTGGTGGTCGTATATACCGAGAACCGCGCAAGCCTGGTGAAGGGCCTGGCCGCCTTCCGTTTTGATGTGGAAGCCCTGGCCGAGGTACCCGCCAACAGTCCCCGCGCTGTGAACCGTGAGTATCAGGAAAAGCTCGTCAATATGACGATCTTCCACCTTGCGCGCAAGCTGTTTTTGCCGATGCCGCTGCGCATCGCCTACACCGCCGTGCGCAGCCTGCCCTACCTGTGGCGCGGGCTTACCTGCCTGCTGCGCCGCAAGCTGGAAGTGGAAGTGCTGGATGCGCTGTCCATCGGCGTTTCAATGCTGCGGGGGGACTTCTCCACAGCAGGGTCCGTTATGTTCCTGCTGCGGCTGGGCGAGCTGCTGGAGGAGTGGACCCGCAAGAAGTCCCTGAGCGATCTGGCCCGCTGTATGTCACTGAACGTCGACCGCGTCTGGCAGCAGACTGCCGAGGGCGAGGTACTGGTGCCCATCAGCCAGGTGCGCCCCGGCGACGCCGTGGTTGTACACACGGGCAGCGTCATCCCGCTGGATGGCCGCGTGCTGGAGGGTGAAGCCAGCGTGAACCAGGCCTCCCTGACCGGCGAGGCTGAACCCGTGCGCAAGAGCACCGGCGCTGTTGTGTATGCCGGCACCGTGGTCGAGGAAGGCCAGCTGGTGATGACCGTGGAGCAGCAGGCCGGCAACGGCCGCTACGACCAGATCGTGCAGATGATCGAGGCTTCCGAAAAGCTGAAGTCTTCCAGCGAGACCCGTGCCGCCGCCCTGGCAGACAAGCTAGTGCCTTACAGCCTGCTGGGCACTGCCGTTACCTACGCGCTGACCCGCAACACCACCCGCGCTATCTCGATCCTGATGGTCGACTTCTCCTGCGCGCTGAAGCTGTCCATGCCGCTGGCGGTGCTTTCTGCTATGCGTGAGTGCGGCAGCTACCACATCACCGTCAAGGGCGGCAAGTATCTGGAAGCCCTGGCCAAGGCCGACACCATTGTCTTCGACAAGACCGGCACCCTGACCCATGCTACCCCCACCGTGGTGGACGTTGTGCCGTTTGGCGGCCGCAATGCCGACGATGTGCTGCGCATTGCCGCCTGCCTGGAGGAGCATTATCCCCACTCGATGGCCAACGCCGTTGTGCAGGCCGCTGCCCAGAAGGGCATCAACCACGAGGAAATGCACAGCGAGGTGCAGTACGTCGTGGCCCACGGCATCGCCAGCAGCGTAGCCGGTGAGAAAGTCGTCATCGGCAGCCAGCACTTTGTATTTGAGGATGAGGGCTGCTACATCCCCACCAGCGAGAGCGATAAATTTGACACTCTGCCGCCGGAATATTCCCATTTGTATCTGGCTATCGGCGGTGAACTGGCCGGTGTCATCTGCATTGCCGATCCGCTGCGCGAGGAGGCCGCCGATGTGTTGAAGGCCCTGCGCGGCTTAGGCATCCGCAAGGCTGTGATGATGACCGGTGACAACGACCGCACGGCTTCCGTCATTGCCAAGCAGGTAGGCGTGGACGCCTACTATGCCGAGGTGCTGCCCGAGGACAAGGCCCGCTTTGTGGAGCAGGAGAAGGCCGCAGGCCACACCGTCATCATGCTGGGCGACGGCATCAACGACTCCCCCGCCCTGTCCGCTGCTGATGTTGGCATCGCCATCAGCGACGGCGCTGCCATTGCCCGCGAGATCGCCGATGTGACCGTGGCCGCCGACAGCCTGAATGAACTGGTCATCCTGAAGTGCATCGCCAACGGCCTGCAGAAGCGTACCCATGATAACTACCGCTTTATCATGGGCTTCAACAGCACGCTGATCGTGCTGGGCGCCATGGGCATTTTGCAGCCTGCCACTTCGGCCCTGCTGCACAACGCCTCGACCCTGGCCATCAGCCTGAAGAGCATGACCAATTTGCTGGATGAGTATAAGTAAGGCGCAACCATAAAAATATCCCCCGCTGTTGTTCATGAGGAATGAACTGCACCCCATTTGTTAGACAGTATGGTATACTGTTTAGGAAATGGGGTGTTTTTGTATGCCAAAAGGATATCGGAAGTACAACGGAACGCAGAAGGTAGAAATCATTAAACGAATCCACAGAGAAAACCTGAGCTTTTAAGGGAGCGTCCAGAGAATATGGCATTTCGGACCGTACACTCAGGGACTGGGAGCGCATTTATTGGGAGGAAGGAGAAGAAGCACTTCTAACAGAGCGCCGGGGTCGAGCTTGTGTAGACAGTGGGACACAGAAAGGCCGGAAACCAAAACTGAACAAGCAAGTAGAAGAAGACCTTATTGCAGAGAATCAAAGGCTTCGGATGGAGATAGACTACTTAAAAAAAATTGAATGCCTTGGTGCTGGAAGAGGAACGCCAAAACAGAAAGCACAAGTAGTTCAGGAACTGAGGCAGAAATACCCGCTGAAAGCACTGCTGCAACTTGCCGGACTTCCTCGCAGCACGTTCTACTACTATCTGCACCAGTCTCAGAATCCTGCCAAATACCAGATGGTAAAGGAACAGATTGTTATAATCTTCAACGAGAACAAAAAACGATACGGATACCGCAGAATCACAAAAGAACTGCATAACAACGATATTCGTGTGAACCACAAGACGGTTCGGAAACTCATGAAGCAGCTTGGTTTAGTCTGTCAGGTTCGTTCAAAAAGGAAGTACAGTTCTTACAAAGGCGAAGTTGGAGAAGTAGCTCCAAACCTGCTGGAACGGCATTTCAAGACAAACCAGCCGAATCGGAAATGGGTCACAGATGTTACCGAGTTCAAAGTGAACGACCAGAAACTCTACCTGTCTCCAATTCTTGATTTGTTCAATGGCGAAGTTGTCAGCTACAATCTGAGCCGCCATCCGAACTTTAAGCAAATCACGGATATGCTGGAAGGTGCTTTTCAAAAGCTGCCGGACAAGGTTGACAATCTGATTCTGCATTCGGATCAGGGCTGGCAATACCAGATGAAGTCCTACCAGAATCTACTGAAAGCAAAAGGAATTACGCAAAGTATGTCTCGGAAAGCCACTTGTCTGGACAATGCAGTTGCCGAGAACTTCTTCGGACTGCTCAAGACGGAACTGTTCTATCTTGAAAAATTTGATTCCATTGACCAGCTTGAAAAGGCTATTATCGATTACATCGACTATTACAACAATCGCCGAATCAAATTAAAACTAAACGGCCTGAGCCCTGTGCAATACAGGATTCAGACCGTTGGGGCCGCTTAATTTGTTTTTTGTCTAACTTTTGGGGTTCATATCAGAATAACGGCGGGGGTTTTGTTTTTTGTGATTAATAGTAGGGAGCATCCCGTATGTAGGGGTCGATGCTTGTATCGACCCGCGGGTCCGCTTGGCGGCCAAAATCATGGCCGCCAGCCAGCAAAAGCTGGCTCGCTCGTGCGGTTCAAAGCCCCACTGGGGCTTTGATCGCTACGCGACCCCGCAATGCAAGCATCCGCCCCTACAGCGAGGTTGCAACCCATTCAAGGTTATAGCAGCCCAACATATTTATTATAGCACCACGGGCATGCACTTATCAATCCTTAACATGCACAAATAATTCATCGCAGGATTGTCTGCTCTGCGAATAGACGAATTTCTAAGTGTGTGCTATAGTATAGTCACAGAAAGAAAACAGCCGGAGATAAGGAGATAAGAACTCCAAGCGAAGCCACTTTCTTAACACTTCCCCATAAAAGACCGATCGTGAACAGACCGACATCTTAAAGCAGATCTCCCGAAGCGGAAACGTGAAGAAGGAGCACTTTAAGGACTCCGATCCAGCAGCACGAGGGCAGCGGGAAGAACAAGGAAGAAATTGTAAAGGCCGCCGGCAGGATTTCGGATGAAAGGAGGCTCTGGACCCGATGGCAAACTTTAAAGATCCCATTCATCACCGGCGGGCCTGGGCCTGCTGAAACGAAGAGAACCACATTGAAAGCCGCAGGTCGTAACCTGTAAAAGATTGAAAAATTCAGATGGTTGGTTCATAAATCAGATTCAGCAAGCCCAGGGGCCGTCAAGACAGACCCTGGCGTGTAATATAGATTAAGATGAAAGAAGGTCGGTAGCGATGACCGTCACCACTCCACCGAACAGGAAGAACCTGAATTTCATCTGATCCACAAGGAGACACTCCAATGTACTAGAGTTAAGAGGCGCAGTCCTCAGCATCAGACCCCGATACCTCAGGAACGATCTTAAGAGCCGAACCGATTTTACCACGTTCCACAAATGCTTTTCAGCAAATAACGAACCAGAGGGTAAGACCAATGAACAGGTAAATTGAGATTCCTGAAAGGGTTAGCAATATCGTAAAGTTAGGATGATCCTTATGAAAACAAGGGTACAGTCCGAAAAATAACGAGTAAGGGTTATGAGGCTATGACTCCGAAGAAGTAAGACCGCCGGGGCGAACAGAAATGTTCGCCCCGGCTTTTGGTTTGTGATTCTATTTTGGTTTGCAAAGATGTAGGTTGGCACTTATTGTTTTACAGCATACACCGCATAACCCGTGTCGCCTCTACGAAGTCGTGGGATTCGTACAGGGCGATGGCGGGGGCGTTCTGGGACAGGACGCTTAACTCCAGGTATTCCAGCCGGCGGTCCCGCGCCCAGCGCTTGGCGGCGCCCAACAAGGTACTGCCAATGCCCTGCTGGCGGTGGGCTTCGTCTACCACCAGGTCCGCCAGGCAGGCGTAGCGGTGGGGCAGCACACAGCTGAACTCCGGCGTCCAACCCGCATAATTCACCAGCGCAAAACCGACCACCGCGCCTTCCTCCTCCGCCAGCAGATAGTCAGCATCCGCGGCCTTGACGGCCTGGCGGACAAACTCATCCTCCCGCGGGGCAACGCAGAAAAACTCCGGCTGCAGGTCGACCAGCGCCTGATCCAGCTGGCGGTACAGTGCCACGACGGCCGGGATGTCCCCTTCCCCGGCCGGGCGGATCGTGATCCTGGGCATGCTTATTCCCCCAATCCTATACTTAATGCTAAGGCAACACCGCACAATTCCCGCCTAACGGCTTAAGCACCGCTCCGGCGGCTGCGGCACGACATCTGCGTTGCCAAAATGCTCGATAAGACATCCAGTATTATCTGCGCTTTTGGCTTAGCATCTGCCGCACCTCGCTCGCCGTATCGGCACTTAGAATTATGCGGTATTGCCCTAAAACAAAACGGCGGACGCACTTGTCCGCCGCTTTCTCATTTGATTTCCTGGATGGTGTAGTTGAAGCCGTACTCTTCCTGCAGCTTCTTCACGGCAGGCTCGCAGTCCTCGATGAAGGTGGCGGAGTAGACGCTCTGGCCGTTGTGGGCCTTCTTGTACTCTTCCACGATCTCGTTCAGCTTTGCCCAGCCCTCGTCAGCCTTGGCCTGGTCCATGCTCTGGGGGAAATCGATGATGAATTCGCGGTGTTTGGGGATACGTGCTTTCATAATGATACACTCCTGTGATTTTTATAAAAAATATACGTTTTGTATATTCAGGCGAATTTACAGCCCGAAACAGCGCCGAGCATTTTCGGCGGTCTGGTCCAGCACGGCCTGGGCGTCCATGTTCCAGATCGTGCCGATGTAGGCGGCCACGTGGGCGATGTTGCGGCTGTCGTTGCGGGTTCCGCGCACCGGCTCCGGCGCCATGTAGGGGCAGTCGGTCTCCAGCAGGGCGCGGTCATGGGGGATGGCGGCCAACACCTTGGCGGCACGTTTGGCGCCTTTGTAGGTCACGGCACCGCCAAAGCCCAGATACATGCCCTGCTCCACCAGCCAGGCGGCGTCCTCGGCGCTGCCGCTGTAGCAGTGCAGGGCACCGCGGGGCTTATATTTGCGCAGCAGCTCATACATTTCGGCGTGGGCTTCGCGGTCATGCACCGAGACCGGCAGGTCCAGCTCCCTGCGCCAGCTGCAGCTGCGCTTCAAACAGGTCGTACTGTTCCTGCGCTGGCAGCGGCCAATGGTGGTCCAGCCCGATTTCCCCCACCGCGATCACAGCGGGGTCATCAAACAGGGGGCGCATGGCGGCAAGCTCGGCCCGCCAGTCCCCGTGGTAAGTGGCCACAGTGGCGGCGTCCTCCTCGCCAAGGCTTTCGGGGTGGATGCCCAGCGCGGCGTGGAAGTAAGGCGCGGTGTGCGCCAGTTCCAGCACCTTTTGGGCGTCGCCGGAGTGGGTGGCACATTCCAGCACGCCCACCACGCCACCCCGGGGCAGCGCGGCCAGCAGGTCGGCACGGTCGCCGTCAAACTGGCGGCTGGCATAATGGGCATGGGTGTCAAAAATATTCGTCATGGTTCAGCTTTCTTTTGGCTGCGGGGCGCGGTTGACTAGGAAGATGCCCACACAGACCAGCGCCAGCGCCGCGATGTACTGCCACTCAAACAGCGGCTCGCCGTTGAGCAGGGCCGAGAGCAGCACGTTCATGATTGGGATAATAAGCCCGAAGATGGCGATGCGGGAAATGGGGTTGTTCTTCATCAGCAAAGCCCACAGCACATAGCCAGCACCGGAAATGAACGCCAGCACGAGCAATACCGGGATAGCCCCGCCCTGCTGCGGGTGCAGGCTGCCACCCATGGCAAAGCCGTTGCCGATCAGATCTTCCGGCTTATACCACTTGGCAATGCCGGACAGGATGCAGCGCTCGCGCTCGCCGTCAAACACGGTCAGGTGCAGCAGCTTCTTGCTTTCTTTCATGTTTTCGCAGGCGCGCACTTCGGCCACGCGCAGCTCCACCTTGCAGAAGTCGTCAAAGCTGATCTCCGGCTCATGGTCGGTGATTTCAGCAACGGCTTCCTCTTTCTTTTCCTCGGCCTTGGGGGCAGCGGCGGCTTCGGCAGCAGCCTTCTGCTTGGCGTCCTCGGCTTCCAGATACTCGATTTCCTTCTTCACGTCAATGCGCGGGAAGAGGGCTTCGCCCTTGTGCACATGGTATTCGGCCGGATGGTTTGCCAGGTCGGCATAGCTCAGATCGCACAAACCCAGCTGCTCGGCCATCTTGGGTGCGGTGTTGGGCAGGTAAGCCTGCATCAGCACGGTAACGGTGCGCAGGGCATCGCACAGGTTGTAAAGAACAGCTTCCAGGCGGGGCTTGGTTTCCTCGCTCTTGGCCAGCACCCAGGGGGCAGTCTCGTCAATATACTTGTTGGCGCGCTGCACAACCTCAAAAATGGCGATCAGTGCAGTGGGTACATCCAGAGCATCCATGGCGGCATCCACCTTGCCGGGCAGGGCGGCAGTCAGGCTTTTCAGCTCATCGTCCAGGGCATCGGCCTGGCCGTTGGCGCTCACAGCACCGCCAAAGTACTTTTCGCACATAGCGACCGAACGGGACAGCAGGTTGCCCAGGTCGTTGGCCAGGTCGGTATTGATGCGGTTGATCAGGGCTTCATTGGTGAAAGCACCATCGTTGCCGAACGGAACTTCGCGTAACAGGAAGTAACGCACAGCGTCCACGCCGTAACGGTCGCACAGCTTGACGGGGTCTACCACGTTGCCCTTGGACTTGGACATTTTGCCGCCGTTCAGCAGCAGCCAGCCATGGCCAAACACCTTGGTGGGCAGGGGCAGATCCAGAGCCATCAGCATGGCAGGCCAGATGATGGTGTGGAAACGCAGAATCTCCTTGCCGACCATGTGGATGTCAGCGGGCCAGTACTTATCAAAGTCGTGGTAGGTATCGTTATCATAGCCCAGTGCGGTGATGTAGTTGGAAAGTGCATCGATCCACACATAGATGGTGTGCTTCGGGTCAAACGGAACCTGGATGCCCCAGGAAACGCTGGTACGGGATACACAGGTATCCTGCAGGCCCTGCTTGATGAAGGCGATCATCTCGTTTTTGCGGGTAGCGGGCTGGATGAAATCCGGGTGCTCGTCATAATATTTCAGCAGACGGTCAGCGTATTTGCTGGTCTTGAAGAAGTAGGCTTCCTCCTCTGCCTCATAGACAGGGCCGCCGCAGTCGGGGCACTTGCCGTCTTTCAGCTGGGCTTCAGTCCAGAAGCTTTCGCACGGCTTGCAGTACATGCCCTTATAGGTGCTCTTGTAGATATCACCCTGGTCATGCAGCTTGGTAAAGATCTTCTGCACACTCTTGACATGATAGTCATCGGTGGTACGGATAAAGCGGTCATAGCTGACGTCCATGGTCTTCCACAGGTCCTTGACGGTAGCCACAATGGCATCCACGTATTCCTTCGGCGTTACACCCTTGGCGGCGGCCTTATCCTGGATCTTCTGGCCGTGCTCGTCGGTGCCCGTCAGGAACATGACGTCATAGCCCTGCATCCGCTTGTAGCGTGCCAGTGCATCACATGTGGATACCCAAATCCATCACAGCCTTTTCGCCCTCGCGCTTCATCTGAATTTCCAGTTCGCGGCGGCACTTATCCACGGTCTCCTCAATGCGGGCCGGGTGGATACGGCCATCGGCGATCAGGCGCTCCAGGGCCATGCGGGCCACTTCACGGCGGGTCTGGTCAAAGCTGGAAAGGGTGATGGCTTCCGGCGTATCGTCAATAATGAGGTCACAGCCAGTGGCAGTTTCCAGAGCGCGGATGTTGCGGCCCTCGCGGCCAATGATGCGGCCCTTCATCTCGTCAGAGGGCAGCGGCACCACGCTGACGGTGGCTTCGCTGGTGGCATCGGCTGCGCAGCGGGCAATGGCCTGGCCGACCAGTTCACGGGCGATGGCGTCACACTCGTCCTTCATGTTAGCCTGATAGGCGCTGATCTTCATGGCCTTTTCGTGGGTCAGCTCATCGTCCACCTGCTTCAGCAGCACGGCGCGGGCATCTTCCTGGGTCATGGCGGCGATGGTTTCCAGCTTTTCGGTCTGGCGCAGCTTGAGCTGTTCCAGCTCGTCCAGGCGGGCTTCCACCAGTTCGCCGCGCTTTTTCAGGTCCTCTTCCTTGCGCTCCATGGCGGCGGTGCGCTTGTCCAGCGCTTCCTCCTTTTGGTCCATGCGGCGTTCCTGGCGGCTGATCTCCGCGCGGCGGTCCTTGATTTCCTTGTCAGCTTCGCTCTTGAGTTTGAAGGCTTCGTCTTTGGCTTCTACGATGGTTTCCTTGCGCTTGGCTTCAGCCGTCTTGATGGCATCGTTCACGATGCGTTTGGCTTCCTCTTCGGCAGAGCCGATCTTGGCTTCGGCGGTACGCTTCCGGTTTTCCCCGCCAAAATAATAACCAAGCGCCCCGCAAACAGCAGCAGCAACAAGGACCAGCAGCACAGTGATAATTGGGCTCATGGTCAGTTCACTCCTTAATTTTGGAAAAATGCAAATTCAGGAGGGCGCAGCACAGCGGGACGCGGTGCGGGTGTCCACACTGCTGGTGGCTTCGTCCAAAATCAAAATTTTGTTGTCCGCCAGAATGGCGCGGGCAATCGTCAGCAGCTGTTTCTGGCCCTGGCTCACGTTGGAAGCATCCTCGTTCAACTCCATCTGGTAGCCGCCGGGCAGCGTGCGGATGAAGTGGTCGGCATTGGCAGCCTTGGCGGCAGCGATGACTTCCTCATCGGTGGCATCCAGGCGGCCGTAGCGGATGTTCTCCATAATAGTGCCCTTGAACAGCCAGGTATCCTGCAATACCATGCCAAAGCCTTCGCGCAGGGCGCTGCGGTCAAAGTCCTTTACGTTGTGGCCGTCCAGCGTAATGGCGCCGGAGTTGACATCGTAAAAGCGCATCAGCAGCTTGACCATGGTGGTTTTGCCTGCGCCGGTGGGGCCGACGATGGCTACTTTCTGGCCGGGTTTTACATCGCAGCTGAAATCCCGGATAACAGTCTTTTCCGGCGTGTAGCCAAACTTGACATGGTCAAAGGTGACCTGGCCGTCAATGCAGGCGGGGTCTGCCCGGCGGGCGGGGTCAGCGTTCTGTTCTTCTTCCGGCTCACCCAAAAATTCAAACACGCGCTCCGAAGCCGCCGCCATGCTTTGCAGCATGTTGCTGACCTGGGCCAGCTGCTGGATGGGCTGGGTGAAGTTGCGCACATACTGGATGAACGCCTGGATGTCACCAATGGTGATGATGCCGCGCGCGGCAAAAATGCTGCCGGAAACGGCCACTGCTACATAGCCCAGGTTGCCCACAAAGGTCATGATGGGCTGCATCAGGCCGGAAAGGAACTGGCTTTTCCAGGCGGATTCAAACAGGCGGTTGTTGGCTTCGTCAAAATCATTCAGAACGGCATCTTCGCGGTTGAACGCTTTGACCACATTGTGGCCGGAATATACTTCCTCCACCTGGCCGTTCACGGAGCCCAGAACTTTTTGCTGGGCGCGGAAATATTTCTGGCTGAACCTGACCACCAACAGCACCAGCGCCATCGAGACCGGCAGGATCAAAATGGCAATCAGCGTCATCGTGGGGCTGATGGTCAGCATCATGATGAGCACGCCGATCATGGTGGTAATGCTGGTGATCAGCTGGGTAATGCTCTGGTTCAGGCTCTGGCCCAGGGTGTCCACATCGTTGGTAATGCGGGAAAGTACCTCGCCCACGGTGCGCTTTTCAAAATAGGCAAGAGGCAGGCGGTTGATCTTTTCGCTGATCTGGCGGCGGAAGTCATAACACATCTTCTGCGAAAGCCCGCTCATGATCCAGCTCTGGCAGAAACTGAACGCAGCGGAAACCAGATACATGACCAGCAGGATCAGCAGGATTTTGCCGATATAGCCAAAGTCAATGCTGCCGGTGCCCCGCAGCTTGGCCACCCAGCCGGTGGCCAGGGCAGTGGTGGCTTTGGCCAGCACCTTGGGGCCTGCAATATTAAAAATCGTGGAAAGAACGGCAAAAACAATCACGGCAATCAGGCGGAACTTGTAGTGCCCCAGCTCTGCCAGCAGGCTGTGCATGGTGCCCTTAAAGTCTTTTGCCTTTTGGGTCGTCATTCGTCCGGGATGCGGCATCAGGCTTCCCCTCCTTTCAGGTCCAGCTCTTTGTTGCTCAGCTGGCTGCGGGCAATTTCCTGGTAAGCCGGGCAGCTTTCCATCAGCTGGGCGTGGGTGCCCTTGCCCACAATGCGGCCATCTTCCAGAACCAAAATCTGGTTGGCGTGCAGCACAGTGGAAATGCGCTGTGCCACAATAATCACGGTGGCGTCGCCAGTTTCGGCTTTCAGCGCGCGGCGCAGGGCAACATCAGTCTTGTAGTCCAGCGCGGAGAAGCTGTCATCAAACAGGTAGATCTTCGGGTGTTTGGCAATGGCGCGGGCGATGGAAAGCCGCTGCTTCTGCCCGCCGGAAACGTTGGTGCCGCCCTGGGCAATGGGGCTTTCGTACCCCTCCGGCTTGGCGGAGATGAACTCTTCCGCCTGGGCAATGCGGGCGGCGGTGCGCACATCGGCATCGGTGATATTCTCGCCGCCGAATTTCAGGTTGGAATCAATCGTGCCGCTGAACAGTACGCCCTTTTGCGGCACATAACCCAAAAGGCCGCGCAGGGTGCTCTGTGGCATCTGGCGCACATCCACGCCGTCTACCGTCACGCTGCCGCCGGTCACATCATAAAAACGGGTGATCAAATGCAGCAAACTGGTTTTGCCGCAGCCGGTGGAGCCGATAATGGCCGTGGTCTGGCCGGGTTTGGCGACAAAATCAATATCGTGCAGGGCGTCCTCGCTGGAGCCGGGGTAGGTAAAGTTGACATGATGGAATGCGACTTCGCCGTTCCAGTGGTGCTGATTGAGGTCAGCGGGGATGGCTTCCGGCACCGGGTCATGGATGGCCGGCTCGGTGGTCAGCACTTCGTCAATGCGGTCCGCGGCAACGCCGGCACGGGGCAGCATCACGGCAACCATCGTCAGCATCAGGAAGGACATCACGATCTGCATCGTGTAGGTGATAAAGGCGATCATGCTGCCCACCTGCATGGTGCCGGCATCAATCTGTTTGCCGCCGAACCAGACGATCAGCAGGGAAGTGCCGTTCATAATCAGGGTCATAAAGGGCATCATGGCGGCCATTACCCGGTTGGTGAACAGCTGGGTGCGCATCAGGTCGGTGTTGGCGGCGTCAAAGCGTGCTTCCTCGTGCTGTTCGCGGCTGAATGCGCGGATGGGCATAATGCCGGTCAAAATCTCGCGGGATACCAGGTTCAGCCGGTCCACCAGCTTTTGCATGATCCTGAACTTGGGCATGGCAAACTGCATCAATACCGTAATCAGCGCCAGCAGCAAAGCGACGGCCAGCACAATGATCCAGGTCAGGCTGGAACCCGCCTGCGCCACATGGATGATGCCGCCAATGCCAAGGATGGGGGCATACGCCACCATGCGCAGCAAAATTACGCAGGTCATCTGGATCTGCTGTACATCGTTGGTGGTGCGGGTGATGAGGGATGCGGTGGAAAACTTGTCCGTTTCAGAGGCAGAAAAGCTGACCACCCGGCGGAACACACCGCGGCGCAGATCCCGCGCAATGGCAGCCGCCACGCGGGAAGCAAGCAGCCCCACCAGAACCGCGGCGGCAACCATCAACAGGGTCAGCCCCAGCATCCGGCCGCCGGTCTGCATCAGGTAGTTCATCTGTACCGCATCGCTGATGCCAAGGGCCTGATATTCCAGCCCCACCAGCAGCACTGCCTGGGCTGAAAGCCCGCTCAGCTCACTTTCGCCGGCCTGACCCATGGCTGCGGCCAGCTGGGCCTGTACGGCATCCCGGCTGAAACCGGGCATCTGGGTCATGGCCGCAAACTGGGCGGTAACGGTATCCAGCGCGGCGGCATCCGGGGCGTTGCCCTCCCCGGCTGCCTGAGCGGAAGCCAGATAGAGCACAATATCCGGGGTGGAAAATACCTCCGCCAGCGTATCCCGGTCCGCATCGGCCCGCAGCAGGCGGACCGTATAGGGGGATGCGAGCTTTTTCTGTAAGCTGGTAGCGGAGGAGAGTGCGTTGTCGGTGCCGCCCGGCTGGGTGTAAGCGGCTTCCACCGCGGCGGCGTCCGCGTCTGTCATCAGCAGCTCCAGCACCTGCAGGGTGGAATCCCGCACTACTTCTGGCACAGCGTCCGCAATGCCGGACTGTTGGATGCCGGTATCCACAATTTTGCTGGTGTAGTCCGGCAGGGTCAAATCGCCGTATGCCTGCACCAACAGCAGGGCAATAATAACAAGGCAGGCCGCCCAGTGTTTGGCCAGATGTTTGAAAATTTTTGTCATGGCATCTTCTCCTTTTCGGCCAGCAGCTTTTCGTTCTGGCGCTCAATGGCCTGCAGCAGGGTTTCGGCATCCTTTGCAAACTGCTGGCAAAATTCTTCGCCCAGGTCATCCATAATGCCGGTGATGTAATCATTCAGACGGCTTTCGCAGATCAGGCGGGATTCCTCCCCTTTTGGGGTGATGCGCACCAGAGTACGGCGGCGGTCATTGGGATCGGTCTGGCGCTGGGCCAGGCCATCCTGCTCCAGTGTGCGCAGTCCGCGGGAAATCGCCGGCAGCGGCTGCTTGAAAATCTCCGCCAGGTCCGAAACATACACGGCACCATCCTGGCCGCGCACCTCAATGGCGTGGTTCAGCCCTTCCAGAATGCCAAGATGCAGCTTGGGGGCGTTGGCAAGGCTTAAAGACGCCCCGCGGCGCACAGACTTTTTCAGCCGGTCAAGATAGCGCATCACGGCTTTGCTGCGCTGGTCACCAATATGTCCATCCATAAAGGTTCTCCTTTCTGTTGCTATATGTAAATAGTTGGCATATGTTAAGCATATGGAAACAGTATAGCCCCGCAGCCGAAAAAATGCAACGGCTGCGGGGCTGTGTTTTAAATTTGTTTACAAACTACTTATGGCAACACCGCACAATTCCCGCCTTGCGGCTTAAGCACCGCTCCGGCAGCTGCGGCACGGCATCTGCGTTGCCAAAATGCTCGATAATGTCGGGTTGCGGTACCCGCATCGTGCTTCGGGGGCAAAAGCCCCTCGCACTCTGCGACCGCTGCCCCTGCTTCGGTTCGCTGTTTCCGCCACTGGCGGCGCTCACCTTTGCAGCATCCAGTATTATCTGCGCTTTTGGCTTGGCATCTGCCGCACCTCGCTCGCCGTATCGGCACTTAGAATTATGCGATATTGCCTTATAAATCAAAGTCACCGGTAAACAGCTGCACCCAATAGGGGTGGCCATCCACCATAGTGTAGCCAACGCCGATGCAGTCATAGTTTTCGTTCAGGATGTTGGCGCGGTGGCCGGAGCTGTTCATCCAGTCGTTCATCACGATCTCCGGGGTTCTCTGACCCATGGCAATGTTTTCGCCGGCATAGGCATAGTCAATGCCCAGGTGCCACAAAATGGTAAAGCATTCAGAACCGTCGGGGCGGGTGTGGCTGTATCGCTGGGAAAGCTCCTTGGCGCGGGCTGCTGCGGCAACCATCAGGCCATCGTGCTTGAGCAGGGGCTGCAGCCCGCGGGAGGTGCGCTCCTGGTTGACCAGCTCGATCACGCGGTCTGCCATGGCTTCCTCGCTGGTCGTAATGCTGGCCTGCATCACGCCGGTATCAACATCAAAAAGGTACAGATTGCCGTCGATCGTCACAATGCCTTTGGCCATGGTGCCGTACACCTGGTCAAAGTAATAGGTGCCGTCATTGTTGGTATCCCAGCCTTTGACCATGTGGCCGTTGGCATCATACCGCACCCACTTGCCGGTGCCGTCTGCGTTTTCGGCCCAGTCGCCGGCTTCGGATTCCTGGTATACATCCTTGCTGACGGCTTTTGCACCCTGCTGCACGTTATCCAGCCAGTACCAGGCATCGCTGGCGGGGTCATAGATTTCTTTGCCGCGGTAGGCTGCATTGTTGGGGTCATAGCCCTGGCGCTTGCCGCCCTCGTACCAGTAATCTTTGCCGTCCATGCTGTGCCACATCAGGTTGCAGCCAATGCCGGTGTTGGTATCAAAGCTGCAGGGCAGGTTGTCCACCACAATATCGCCCTTGGCCATGGCACCGGTGACAAGGTCAAAGTAATAGGTACCGTCATCGTTGGTATCCCACCCTTTGATCATATGGCCGTTGGCATCATAGCGCACCCATTTGCCGCCGTTGGATTCCTGGTAAACATCCTTGCTGACGGCTTTTGCGCCGCCCCGGTTGGCGTCCAGCCAGTACCAGGCGTCGGAATCGGGGTCATAAATTTCCTTGCCGCGGCCAGTGGTGCCCTGCTTTACGCTGTTTTCGTACCAGTAGTCCTTGCCGTTCACGGTTTTCCAACCGGTGTAGGTGGAAACACTGTCGGCGGTTTCCGGCGTGGCGGTCTCTTCCGCCAAAGCGGGGACAAAATAGGTCAGCATGCCGCTGAGTAGCGTTACCACAGCCGTAATGTACCAGTTGGTGGTGCGGAAGTTTCCCTGCGCCCCATCGACGACGATGGTCAGCTCATCGTCGGGCGCTACGAGCTGCGGGTCAAAGCTTGCTGTGCCTTCCTCATTTAGGATCACCGTGCCGCCGCCTTGTAAACCGTCTACAATGGTGTCCATATAGTACACACCGGAGAAGCAGAGCAGCAGATTCATGGCCACGCAGGTGGCGCCGATGAGCAGAACGGTCATCAGCGTGATGCGCCACTGCAAGGAAAGCCGCTTCATTCCTCCTCGCCTCCCATCAGATAGCCTTCACCGATGCGGTTGCGGATGGGATCATAGCCCAGTGCAGCGCGAAGCTTTTTTCGCAGTGCGGAGATGTGGACCCGGATGGAGTTGCTGAAGCTGTCCACACTGTTGTCCCAAACATGATCCATCAGCTCCTCCTGACTCACCGGCCGGCCCTGATGTACCATCAGGTATTCGAGTATCCCTGTTTCCTTGCGGGTGAGCGTCAGCGTCTGCCCGTTGGCGTTGGCGGTGGTGGTACGGGAGCGGGTGTCAAAGGTCAGGCCCCCGCAGGTCAGCAGTACATCCTGCTGGGTGAACTGCCGCAGGGTCAGGCTGCGAATGCGAGCCTCCAGTTCGGCAAGATGAAAGGGCTTTGCCAGATAATCATTGGCCCCGGCATCTAACCCCTCCACCTTGTCCTCCACCTCACCCCGG
>VOFH01000269.1_pt1 | contig 128000 bp, 116 predicted proteins | sample 5384091 | NCBI WGS metagenome assembly VOFH01 (sample SAMN12384727, study PRJNA508395) | human gut metagenome | isolation source: healthy gut G | host: Homo sapiens
TTTCAGCCTACTGCTTTAATGACGGAGATCCGTGGCACGCGATGACTTCCACAAATAGCGGGCAGAATGCTTTGACCGTAGGGTCCTCTAACGGGACACGATATACGGCCTTCACTTTTAGAGCATCTCTCTCGAATACGATCTATGGCGCATCATCAACCGTCATGCCGCCGAGCGTTAACCTCCCCGTTATCTTGTATCTCGGCATTCCAGCTTAGGCCGGGAGGCCGAGATACAGAATAATAGGTTGCCATACGTGCGGCGGAACGGTGACAGGGCCTGTCGGGACAACACGGGAGGAATCAAACGCATTGGCACAGGCGTAAACAGCCGATGTTTCAGTTGCTCCTACAAAGCCTCCAACCTTTACCGCGTAACTGGAAAAGAAAGCGCCTGTGATGTGCGCTGCCGCGTCGGTCAGTCCCTCAGCGCCAACCCCGGTGATTGCACGCATCTGGTCTGGTAGCCCAGCTCCCCGCCTCCCGGCTTCTCCCCGTCAAGCTCGGAAAGGCGCAGGCTAACACAAAAACTCAAGCACGAAGGCCAAGATACAGAATGACGGGAATCGCAACGTTGACCGGGCGGTTTTCGGTGGCGGTCGGGACTATACGGAGGCATCAAATGTTATTCCCTGCATCGTGCTCTTACTGTTGGCTGTAAATCCCCCTTCTCCGGAAGTTGTCCACGACAGAGCCCCCGTGCCGCCGGGGAGAGCGTCTTGGTATGACCATATTGATACCAACTGGCCAATGATGTTTCGTATTGCATCGGCCTGCCATTCCCCCGCCTCCCGGCCCGCCCCAAGCGTCCAAGCTCGGAAAGGCGGACGCTAACCTAAAACTCAAGCACGGAGGCCAAGATACAGAATGACAGGAAGCGCAACGTTGACCGGGCGGTTTTTTTCGGCGGCATGTGGATCGTAAGCCTCCGTATGTGCATTTTTTGATAACGAACTCCCACTCAAACCGCTGACCAAACCTCCGTATGTGCCGGCGATTGTCATCGTCGATAGACTGTCGGTCCCCCGTCCCTCCGGACAACTTGGGCATCCCGAAAAACTATAAAACCATTAACCACAGGAGATTGTTATGACCATCCCTCAGCTTCATATGTATGATTTGAAGACTGGCGAGTACACTGGCAGCCGTGATGCCACTCGGCGTCCCAATGGCGAGTATATGCTGGAGGCGACCGGTGCGACGCCCGTTGCTTTGCCTGCCGACATTCCTGCGGGGCACATTGCCCGCTGGACCGGGGACGCGTGGGAGGCGGTGGAAGACCATCGCCAGCATATGGACGAGCGCGGCCGCAAGGAAGGCGGGACGCCTTACTGGCTTCCCGGCGACACGTGGCGTTCCGAGCCCCGGTATACGGAGGAGCTTGGCCCGCTCCCTACGGAGGCGCTTTTGGCGAAGCCGGAAAAGTCGGCCGAGGAGCTGGCGCAAGAAGCGCAGGCGAAGATCAAGGGGCGGCTTGCGGCGCTTGACGCAAAGTACCTGACTCCCCGCACCCTTGCGGGCCTGGCCGTCGGCGACGAGTATGCCCTTGAGCAGTGGCGGGCGCATGAGGCCGAGGCCGAACCGTTCCGGATCCAGCTCGCGGCGCTGTAGACCTGCCTTCCTCCTGTACTGTATGCATTCCGTAAACAATACAGGAGGATCGCAATGGGTTTGCGTTTCGTGGAATATCGCCGTCGGCAATGGGTTCTCAGGTACCGTGATCCGTGGAGCGGCAAGCAGCGCATCAAGAGCTTTTCGACTGAAGGCGAGGCGCGGCAGTTCGAAGCCGTACAGGCCGAGATGCATATCCGCGAGCGGGAGCTGATGCGCCGGGCGAAGCGGCGCATGTCTTCGGCATCGGCGACAAAGGCCACGGTCGCGGAGCTCCTTGAGCGGTATGCGGGGACACTGGAAAACCCCACCACAAGGAGCACGACGACGCAGCATGCCGAACCGCTGACGGCTATTTTCGGCCACCGCCGGGCGCACTGCGTCACTTGCGACGATGTGCTGGCCTGGTGCGAAGTGCAGCGCCAGCGCGGGGTGGGGCAGTCCACCGTGCACCGCCGCGTGAGCATCCTGCGGGCGGCGTACGGATGGGCGGTACGGGCGCGTCTGCTGCTTTCCAACCCGTTGGTATCGCTGCGTATCGCCAAGCCCAAAGCCCAGCGTATCGCGCCGCCGTCCGTCAAGGAGGCGCGTCTGCTGTACGACGCGGCGGCCCCGCATATCCAGCGGGTCATCGTGCTCGGCATGGCGACCGGGGCGCGCATAGGCCCGAGCGAGCTTTTCCGGCTCCGCTGGTCCGATGTGGACGTCGGAACGGGCGTGATCAGGATGCCGAACGCGCACAAGGGGGCGGGGGAGGAATCCCGCGACGTGCCGATCCGGGACGACGTGCTTGGCCTGCTCAGGCGGTGGCACGAGGAGGACAGGCAGACCGGGTGCGCCTATGTCATTGCCTATAAAGGGCGCCCCGTCCGGAGCATTTCCAGCGGCTGGCACAACGCCCTGCGCCGGGCGGGCATCGCGCGGCGCATCAGGCCGTATGACTTGCGGCACGCCTTCGCCTCGCTGGCGCTTGTGTACGGGGCGGACATCAAATGTGTGGCGGAGACTATGGGGCACAAGAACATCACGATGCTCCTGAGCGTCTATCAGCATACCCTTTTCGAACAGCGCAGGCGGGCCGTCAACGCCGCGCCGGGGCTCTTTTCGGGCACGGGCGCGAAACGGGGCAAGAAAAAACGCCTCCCGCCCGGCAGGGGGAAGGAGGCCAGCGCGTTCTTCGAACCGGCCCCGGAACGCCGGGCGGCGCCTCCGCACGACGCGGCGGCCTCATGGGGCGTTGCCGCTTGCGTTTGCGCTGGAACCCGCGCGGCGGACAGGACGGATGCCGGGACTCCGGACGCACGGCAGCCGGACGGAAGCGGGGCGGGATGAGCGGGGATTCCCGGCGGGGTGGCCGTTTTGGCGTGTTGCCCCGCTTGCCTGAAGGTCCTTTGATGCCGGGGAAACTTGCGGTGGCAGGGGCGGCTTGGGGCTGAACAGCCGCACGCCACATCTTGGAAGCACGCGGGGCCTCCCGCGCAGGGGCCGCATTCGCCTCTTGCCGGGCTTTTCAGCCCCAAGCCGAGCCCTCACGCGGCGGGCCGTATGCCGGAATCCCCACGGCGGCCCGCTCCGCCAATGCGTTCATGCGGTCTTGGTTCGGACAGGGCGGGGCGTCAGCGCCGGGCCGGGGGAGGACAAAGGAGATAGGCAGCCGTTCCCATGCGGGGTCCCCCTCATGCCCCGGCTGGTTTCGCTTGATCCCGCAAGGAGGCGATCAGCACCTGATACAGGCATTCGGGGTCGATCGGTTTGGAGATGTGGCTGTTCATGCCCGCCGACAAGGCCGAAACAACATCTTCATGGAAGGCGTTGGCGGTCATGGCGATGATGGGGATCGCCTGCGATTCCGGCGAATGGGACGCGCGGATGGCGGCCGTGGCCGCGTAGCCGTCCAGCACAGGCATCTGGATATCCATGAGTATGGCGTCGAATGTTCCGGGGGCGGACGCCGTGAAGATGTCCACCGCTATCTGCCCGTTCTCGGCGCATGTGAAGGACACTCCCTTCATTTTGAGGATTTCCTCAGTGATTTCGCGGTTCAGATCGTTGTCTTCCACCAGCAGCACGTGACGGCCGCGCAAACTGGGCGCTTGGCCCTCCGTGCCCGGTTCCAGTTCCGCCGCGGCGGAGGCGGGTTTCTTTTGCGATACGGCGGAGAGCGTATGATAGAGGGCCGAAGAGAAGAGGGGCTTGGAAAGGAACGCGTTTGCCCCGGCCTCGCGCGCCCGCTGTTCGATGGACGTCCAGTCGTAGGCCGTAATAATGATGATCAGGGTTTCCGGCCCAACCACTTCGCGGATGCGGCGCGTGGCCTCGATGCCGTCCATCTCCGGCATTTTCCAGTCGATGAGGCAGACGTCATAGCCGTTGCCCCGTTCGTGGGCGTCCACGACCTGATCGAGCGCCTCCCGCGCCGTCAGGACCCACTTGGCCGCAATGCCCATCCGCCGCAGGATGAGGGCCGCATATTCGCAGGTGTCGAGGTCGTCGTCGACGACGAGCACTTTCATATCCCGCGCTATCTGCTCTTTTTTCTGGATATGGCCGTTGGGGGGGAGCGCAAGCGGGAGCTCGACGGTGAAGCACGAGCCTTCGTGCTCCTTGCTCCGTACCCCGATGGTGCCGTTCATGAGCGTGACAAGGTTGTGCGTGATGGCGAGCCCAAGCCCCGTCCCCCCGTACTTTTGCGAAATGGAACTGTCCGCCTGCTCAAAGGGTTTGAAGAGCCGCTTTTGGAAGGCTTCGCTCAACCCGATGCCGGTATCGCTTACGGTGAAGCGCATCAGCACGCCGCCGTTTTTGCGTTTCTGGCTGACCTCAAGCTTGATGGAGCCGCCTTCAGGCGTGAATTTCCTGGCGTTTGAGAGCAGGTTCAGCAGGATCTGGTTGATGCGCAGGGGGTCCCCCACCAGCCTTTCCTCTTCGATGCCGGACAGCGCCACGCTGAAGTGCTGCCCCTGCGATTCCGTCTGGGGATACATGATGGAGACGATGGAGTCGATCAGATTGGGGAGATCGAACTCCTCGTGGTGGACGGCGAGTTTCCCGCTTTCTATCTTGGACATGTCCAAAACGTCGTTGAGCAGCGACATGAGGTGCTTGGAGGAAAAGCTGATCTTATGGAGGCAGTCGACCACCCGCCCGTGGTTCTGGATATGGGCGGCGGCGATGGTCGCCATCCCGATGATGGCGTTCATGGGAGTGCGGATTTCGTGGCTCATGCGGGAAAGGAAGTCGCGCTTGGCGGTGTTGGCCTGCTGCGCGCTCGCCAGCGCGTCCTTGAGCGTTTGCCGCGTCTTCACCTCGTGGGTGCGATCCGACAGGGACACGACGTACCGGATGGTGCCCGCGTTTTCCTTTACGGGGTACAGGTGAAGGTGCATGAAGCGGTCTTCGCCGGTCAGGGTATCCTTCATCGAAAAGTCGCATCCCTTCGGCGCGTCGAACGGTGCCTGTTTGGAGAAGTCGTCAAGCACTTTCTCATTCGCTGCCGAAAGCCGGGAATACAGGATGCTGATATCGTTGTTTCCAAGGCCGAGTATGCGGTCGGCGTTTCCGCTGACATACTCTATGCGTTTGTCCCGCACATGATAAATGACGAAGACGTCATCTATACTGTTGCACAGGATATCGAACAGCTTTTCCCGGTATGCGATGGCCTGTTCGGCCTTTTTTTGAAGCCGGTAGAAAAAGAACGCCACGGTCAGGACAACGAGGATGAGGAAAAAGGAACCGGCCGTCGCCATGTTGACGGTAAAGGAAGACTGCCCTACGAATTCACGCATCTTGCCGTTGGAAAAAGCGATAACCGTTTTGAGCGAATCCTCAAGCTCGATATAGGCGGGCTCCACATTGGCATCAATATAGGAAAGGATCTCCGTTTTCGAGTGTGAAGGGGAATAGGAAAGCCCTTCCAGCAAGGCATTGTGGAAGGCGTCCGTGGCATCGAAAAGCCTTTCTATATCTTTTTCAGGCCCCAGATACTTTTTTTTTATTTTATCCCTGTCCATATTCATTTTGAGGAAGCGCTCATGGATGATAAGGGCAAGTTTTTTCTTGTCGCTCGTTTCGCTGCTCAGAAGTTTCCGATAAAAGAACTTCGTATCAAGGGCTCGTGAATGTATTTCGCGGGCGGTATTGGATACGGTATAAGGATGTTTGTATGCGGTAGAAACTTTTTCTTTTGTCTGATAGAGCAGGAATGTGCTCACTAAACAAAAAATGATAGATATTGTACATATTATCATTATTCCCAGGAATGAATGACGCGTATTTTGCATGGAATCCCCTTCACATTCCCCTTGTCTTATGCCCAATTATCAAAAGTATCATAGATTTACCTTTGATACATACACCGTAGCCATGATTCGTGCAACTCGTGAAATAATAAATGTATGAAACATTCCTGAAAAGAATAAAATAGCTTTAACGATAGTGAGTTGTTATCCTTTTTGGGAAAGAGGCTGTTTGCCGCACCAAAAGATGCTATGAAATGAAAAACATACTATCCTGATAATGTGATATTTACTGTTTTTGGATAGTGGATATGAAATGGCGGGTCATATTCTGTCAGCGTGTCTTATTTCCGATATCCGGCAGGAGATGATTGGGTAGAGGGCAAGTTGCCGGGTGCGCGGGGGCCGGGATAGGCCGGAGAGGGGGCCTCCCCTCAGGCCGTGGGGAGTAGGCATGGGATTGCGGGTGTACGCCATGCCGCCGTTCCTGAGGGGCACTCCCGCCGTGGGTCCGGACGGGCGGAGTTTGCCCGCTGTCCGGGGAGGACAGAGAGGGGCTGGCTGCGATCGCCGAAGTGCATCATGCCGCGCACGTCAGCCGTCGGCGTCCACTCTTCCCAGACGCGCTCGATGGCGTCTTGCAGCTCCAAGAAAAAGGAAGCGCCCGCAAGTTCCCTAGGCCGTGGGGTGCGGAGGCTGCATGAGCCTCGCCCTGAGCAAAGGAACGTGCGGGCGCACATTCGGGATGGCAAACCAGAGTGGCGGCAGGGCCATTCTGTGCCGAAGAAGGGCCCCGGGACGCCATCATATGGATAAGACTGGCCGCAAAACGGGTAACCAGGGTTGACCAAGGCCGGAAACGACAAAGAGGATACATACACTATGGTATGTATCCTCTTGAAATTTATTGGTGCGCCAGGGAGGAATCGAACCCACGGCCCGCAGCTTAGAAGGCTGCTGCTCTATCCAACTGAGCTACTGGCGCAAATATGGCAGCGACAATCTATAAAGCAAGGCTTCCCCGAGGTCAAGCCTGATCTGGCGCGTTTTGCAAGGCTTGGGAAGGGCGGACGGCATGGTCCGGAGCGGGCGGGGCATCCCGGCGAAGAATTCACGGGCGGAAAGGGGCGTCCGCCATTGCTTTCAGGTTGACTGTGGGCTATCCCCTCTGTACGCTTCGGCGCGTTTGGAGTATGGTCTTTACTTTTAGCGAATGAAACCAAGGAAAATTCATGCCCGCATACGGAGATCTCGTTATTATTGTTACCCCCAAGGGGAAGCGGAGCTTGCGCCGCGTTGATGAAAATCAGGACATGCACACGCAGGACGGCATCCTGCGCATGGCCGATGTGGTCGAAGCGCCGTTCGGTTCCGAAGTCTGCACGACGCTCGGCGTGCCGTACCGCATCCAGAAGCCCACGCTGAACGATATCGTCAAGGGCGTCAAACGCCAGACGCAGATCCTCTATCCCAAGGATATCGGGTATATCTGTATGCGTCTCGGCGTGGGGCCGAACCGCACGGTCATCGAAGCGGGCACCGGATCGGGCAGCCTGACCGTGGCCCTGTCGTGGTTCTCCGGCACGACCGGAAAGGTGCACACGTTCGAGGCCAGGGAGGAATTCCACAAGCTCGCCCGGAGGAACCTGGAGTGGGCCGGGGTGGGGCAGAACGTGACCATGCACTGTCAGGACATCGCGGAAGGCTTCGGCGACGTGACCGGCGCGGACGCCCTGTTCCTTGATGTGCGGACGCCGTGGGATTATTTGAAGCACATCCCCGCCGCCGTGACGCCCGGCGCTGCGCTGGCGTTCCTCCTGCCCACCGTGGATCAGGTCGGCAAGCTCCTCCTCGGGCTGGAGCAGGGGCCCTTCGACGACGTCGAAGTCTGCGAAATCCTCGTGCGCCGCTGGAAGCCCATCGCGGATCGCCTGCGCCCCGAAGACCGCATGGTGGCCCATACCGGTTTTCTCATTTTCGCCCGCCATCAGGAACGCTCGGCGAAGTGGGACGAATGCCGCACCGCGTCGCTCGGCACCCGTGAACGCAAGCAGGAAGCCGCGCGCCGTGAGCGTCTGGGGCTGGACGGCATGGAGACGGCCTCCGAACAGATCGACGAATAGCATTCCCATCGTATTATGAAAATAACAATCCAAAATCTTTCCAAGGCATTCGGCGGTCGGGACATCTTCTCCGACTTCTCTCTGGACATCGACTCCGGTGTCCGCTTGTGCGTGTGCGGGCCCAACGGCTGCGGCAAGTCGACGCTCATCCGTATGCTGGCGGACGCCGATGCCCCGGATTCCGGGCGCATCATCATGCCGCGCGGCTGCCGTGTGGGGTACGTGCAGCAGGATCTGGACGAGGCCGTGCTGGACACGCCGCTGCTCGAATGGGTGGTGGACGTCCTGCCGGACTGGCATGACTTCTGGTCCGCATGGGAAGCGGCGGCGGCCTCCAAGGACGAGGCCGCGATCGCGCGCCTCGGTGCGCGGCAGGCCGAGCTTGAGGCCCTGTACGGCTACAATCCCGAGCACAAGGCGCAGGCCGTGCTGTCCGGTCTGGGATTCGACGAGGGCAAGTGGCACCTGCCGATCAAGCAGCTGTCCGGCGGCTGGCGCGAGCGTGCAAAGCTGGCCCGGGTGCTGGTCGCCGGGGCCGACGTCCTGCTGCTCGACGAACCGACCAACCACCTCGACATTGAGGCGGTGGAATGGCTGGAAGATTTCCTCATGGATTACAAGGGGGCGCTGGTCTTCGTGGCCCACGACCGCGTGTTCATGGACCGGATTGGGACGCACGTGCTGTACCTCGGCGGCTCGAAACCTGTTTTCCGCAAGGCGACGTTCAGCCAGTTCGTGGAATTGCAGGAAGAGCTTGAGGAGCAGAGGGAACGCGAGGCCCAGCGCCTGAACGCCGAAATCGAGCGCAAGATGGATTTCGTGCGCCGTTTCGGGGCCAAGGCGACCAAGGCCCGCCAGGCCGGATCGCGCCAGAAGATGGCGAAGAAGCTTGAGAAGGAGCTGGAAGGCTTCCGCCCGGAAGCCAAGCGCAAGGAACTCAGCTTCAAGTGGCCCGAGCCGCCCAAGGCCGACAAGACCATCCTGTCCGTGGCCGATCTCGCGTTCGCCTTCCCGGACGGCGTGAGCCTCTGGCCTCCGCTGACGTTCACGATCTACCGTGGCCAGCGCATCGCCCTCGTGGGGCACAACGGCTGCGGCAAGTCGACGCTGCTCAAAATCCTCGCGGGCCGTCTGGAGCGCAAGGGCGGGACGCAGGTCATGGGCTCGCTGGTCAAGATGGGCTACTACAGCCAGCACCAGACGGAGCTCCTGAACAGCTCGGGCACGGTGCTCGGCGAAATCCGGCGGCTTTCCGATCCCCGGATGACGGAAGAGGAGCTCATGAGCGTCCTCGGGCTGTTCCTGCTCGGGCAGAACTACTTCGACCGGCAGGTGAGCAGCCTGTCCGGCGGCGAGCGCAGCCGCCTCGTACTGGCGTCGCTGTTCCTCGCGCGCGCCAACTTCCTTGTGCTCGACGAACCCACCAACCATCTGGATCTCGAAAGCCGCGAGGCGCTGGTCGAGGCGCTGAACGCCTTTGACGGGACGCTGCTGATGGTGGCCCACGACCGGTATCTGCTTTCGGAAGTGGCTGACGAGGCGTGGTCGATGGCCGAGGACGGGATCACCGTCTATAAGGAAGGGTTCGCCGAATACGACGTTGCGCGGCGCGCGGCGCTGGCGGCGTCCAAGGCCGGGAAGGAAAGGGAGAAGGACGCCGGGCGGAAGGCCGAGGGCCCCGTCCCCGGCAAGGCGCTGGACCGGGAAGAGCTGAAGCGCCTCAAGCGCGAGCAGGCCGAGCAGCGCAATGCCCTCTATAAGAAGATGCGCCCCAAGCAGGAGGCGTATGCCAAGCTGGAAACGCAGCTTGAGGCGTTGCTGACGGAGCAGTCGGACGTCGAGGCCGCGCTGGCCGACCCCGAGGTGTACGCCGACGGGAACAAAACGACGGAACTGCTGAAGAAGTTCAGCCAGTTGAAGGAATCAAGCGAACAGGCGCTGGAGAAGCTCGGCGAACTGGAAGCCGAGCTTGCGGAACTGGAAGCGCAGCGCGCCGCCTTGTCGATGAACGGCGGCGGGGATGAATTGTAGGCGTTCAGCCTGAAGAGTAAGGAGAATCTTGTGGCCAGAGAAATCACCGAGCGCCGCCGGGCCAAGCTGGAACGGGTACTGCGCTGGCGTCAGAAGGATCTGACGCTGGTGTTGGCGAATATTCACGATCCGCATAATGTTTCGGCCATCTACAGGAGCGCCGACGCGTTTGGGGTTGCGGCGCTGCACCTCTATTATACGGATACGGCGTTCCCGGAGCTCGGCAAGAAAAGTTCCGCGTCCGCCCGCAAGTGGGTGGAAAGCGTCCGGCACCGCAGCGCCGAGGAACTGTATGCGGCGCTCAAGGCGGGCGGGCATCAGATCCTCGCCACGAGCTGCACGCCGGAATCGAAGCCCCTCGGGGCCTACGACTTCACGAAGCCCACGGCGGTCATCATGGGCAACGAGCACAGCGGCGTTCCCGCCGAATTGAACTCGCTGGTGGACGGCGAGGTGTACATCCCGATGTACGGCATGATCCAGAGCTTCAACGTCTCCGTCGCCGCGGCCGTCATCCTGTCGGAAGCCTCGCGCCAGCGGGTGCAGGCGGGCATGTACGACCGCCCGAGCTACCCGCCGGACGAGCTCGCCGCCCGCCTCGAGGCATGGATAGAAAAATGAGCCGGGTCTGTCATTGACCTTTCTCCGTTCTATTGGGTAGAAGAGGGGGAAGGCTTGGGGAAAGCGGGTCCCCCGGCCCGATGGGAACGGTCGGAACATGTCCTGCAAGATGGGGAACTTCATGAATCTTCGCGTGTTCGCTTTGCTTGGCGTCCTGCTGCTTGCCGGGTGTTCGGGGCTGTCCGTGCGGCATCTCCCGAGCAATCCGTGGAAAAATGAGGCGTCCCAGAACATCCAGATGCGTTACCTCGCCTTCCAGTATCAGGTGATACCGGTGGGCAATGAGCTTGGAATCGTTGCGGAAGCCTATCCGGTCATCGACAAGCTGCCCGACTGGGCCTCGTGGTACGGCGAGATCATGCTGAGCGTCTACGTTTCGGACGAGTACGGCAGGGTCCTTGCCTCCAAGGACACCGTGCTGGTTCCCCGCCCGCTGAACCGCGAAGCCGGGCTCCCGCTTGAAGTCAGCCTCGATCTGGGGACGAACCGGCATCAGCCGCTTTCGATCTCCTTCGGATACCGTCTGGTGCTTACGGACACGCAGCCCGACGGCACGGCGGGGCGGCGGATGCTGGTATCGGAAAGGGCGCTCGAAAAATAGGCGTTCCGCATATGCCATACGGAAAGGGGCGGGCCGGTGTTGACGGCTTGCCCCTTTTTATGCGAGGAGAGGCGGCTGTTTGTCCCGGCGAGAGGGGCATCGTGATGCCGGGATGCCGTTTTTTGTGAAAACGGCCGTATCGTTTCGGATGGGGAAGGGGGCTCAAAGGGGGCCGGGCAGGGGTTGGAAGGCCGGAAAGCGGCTGGCGGAAGGGTTTTTCGCGGTATCCGGCCCTGATTTTTGCTTGCCAGTGCTCTTATTTTTGAGTAACATTTTCCGATTCCATTGATATGGTCAGTGTTTTTGAGATGCTGTACCTCATACGAGCTTCCCGGTTTCGGCCGGAGGCTCGATTGCGCGTTTTTCCGGCATACCGCGTCCGCCGGAAGGCGCGATGCGGAGGGGGGAGCGTCCTTTGTTCACTTTTAAAAAGCGATATGCGGGGTTCTGAGATGTTCTCATTCATCGTGGTATTGGCTTGCGGGCTGTTCGCCCTCTACTATGCGTATGATACCTCCAAGCGCGTCTTCTCCGCCGGTACCGGCACGGAAGAAATGCAGAAGATTGCCGGAGCTATTCAGGAGGGCGCTCAGGCGTACCTGAACCGTCAGTACAAAACCATCGCCATTGTGGGCGTGATCGTGGCCGTGCTTCTGGCTTGGGCCCTTTCCGGCCTTGTGGCGCTGGGCTTCGTGCTTGGCGCGGTGCTGTCCGGCGTCGCCGGCTACATCGGCATGAACGTTTCCGTGCGTGCCAACATCCGTACCACTGAAGCCGCCCGCCAGGGCATGACCCCCGCCCTCAACGTGGCCTTCCAGGCCGGCGCCGTGACGGGTCTGCTGGTCGTGGGCCTCGGCCTGCTCGGCGTGGTCCTCTACTATGGCCTGCTGACCATGTTCGGCGTGGAACAGAAGACCATGCTTGAAGCCCTCGTGGCCCTCAGCTTCGGCGCTTCCCTCATCTCCATCTTCGCGCGTCTCGGCGGCGGCATCTTCACGAAGGGCGCCGACGTGGGCGCCGACCTCGTGGGCAAGGTCGAAGCCGGCATCCCCGAAGACGACCCGCGCAACCCCGCCGTCATCGCCGACAACGTGGGCGACAACGTGGGCGACTGCGCCGGTATGGCCGCCGACCTCTTTGAAACCTACGCCGTGACCGTGGTCGCCACCATGCTGCTCGCCGCCATCTACTTCACCGGTGAACTCCAGCACCTCATGATGATGTACCCCCTGCTCATCGGCGGCGTGTGCATCCTCGGCTCCGTGTTCGGCACCAAGTACGTCCGCCTCGGCTCCGACAACAACATCATGAAGGCCCTGTACCGTGGTCTGACCGTCGCCGCTCTGGCTTCCGCCGGTCTCATCATCGTCGTGACCTTCCTGCTGTTCTGGGGCGCTCCTGAAATGCAGATCCAGGGCAAGACCTTCGGCGTGGGCAACCTGCTGATGTGCTCCCTGACCGGCCTCGTGATCACCGCCGCGCTGGTGTGGATCACCGAGTACTACACCGCCACCGCGTTCCGCCCCGTCCGCAGCATCGCGCAGGCTTCCACCACCGGCCACGGCACCAACGTCATTCAGGGCCTCGCCGTGTCCATGGAATCCACCGCTCTGCCGGTCATCGTGATCTCCATCGGCATCCTGTTCTCCTACAGCAACGCCGGCCTGTTCGGCATCGCCATCGCCGCGACCACCATGCTCGCCCTCGCCGGCATGATCGTCGCCCTTGACGCCTACGGCCCCGTGACCGACAACGCCGGCGGCATCGCCGAAATGTCCAACCTGCCCGGCGACGTCCGCGAAGTCACCGACGCGCTTGACGCCGTGGGCAACACCACCAAGGCCGTGACCAAGGGCTACGCCATCGGTTCCGCCGCGCTCGCCGCTCTGGTGCTGTTCGCTTGCTACACCGAAGACCTCGGCCGCTTCTTCCCCAACCTGAACGTGTCCTTCTCCCTGCAGGATCCCTATGTCCTCGTCGGCCTGTTCATCGGCGGCCTGCTGCCGTACCTGTTCGGCGCCATGGGCATGATGGCCGTGGGCCGCGCCGGTTCCGCCGTCGTGGTTGAAGTGCGCCGCCAGTTCCGCGAAATCCCCGGCATCATGGAAGGCACCGCGAAGCCCAACTACGGCGCCGCCGTGGATATGCTGACCAAGGCTGCCATCCGCGAAATGATCATGCCCTCCATGCTCCCGGTCTTCGCCCCGATCATCGTGTACTTCATCATCGACGCCTTCGGCGGCCAGAGCGCGGCGTTCGCGACCCTCGGCGCCATGCTGATGGGCACCATCGTGACCGGCCTGTTCGTCGCCATCTCCATGACCTCCGGCGGCGGCGCGTGGGACAACGCGAAGAAGTACATTGAAGACGGCCACCACGGCGGCAAGGGTTCCGATGCGCACAAGGCCGCCGTTACCGGCGACACCGTGGGCGACCCCTACAAGGACACCGCTGGCCCGGCTGTTAACCCGATGATCAAGATCATCAATATTGTGGCTCTGCTGCTGCTTCAGGCCCTTGCCTAAGCCTTAGAGTCTCAGGTCCATTATCGCGAAGTGCCCCGGTGGGATTGACCGCCGGGGCGCTTTGTGTTTTTCATACAGGATAGCCATTCAGGAAGGGTCGTCATGCTGCATATCGGGTGTCACTTGTCCAGTTCCAAAGGGTACCGCCACATGGGGGAGGACGCGCTCTCCATCAATGCGGATACGTTCCAGTTTTTTACGCGAAACCCGAGGGGCAGCAAGGCCAAGAAGGCGGACCCCAAGGACGCGGAAGCCCTGCGCGGCCTGATGGAGGAGCACGCCTTCGCGCCCGTTCTGGGGCACGCGCCCTATACGCTGAACGCGTGTGCCCTTGATGAGGGGCTGCGGGCGTTCGCGCGGGACGCCATGCGCGAGGACGTGATGACGCTGGACACGTATCTGCCGCATATGCTGTATAATTTTCATCCCGGCAGCCATGTGGGGCAGGGGATCGACGCGGGCATGGCGCTCATCGTCGAACTGCTGGACGCGATCCTGCGTCCGGAGCAGACCACCCGCGTCCTGCTGGAAACCATGTCCGGCAAGGGGACCGAGGTCGGAAGCCGTTTCGAGGAGCTGGGGCATATCCTCCGCTCGGTATCGCTGGGCGACAAGATGGGCGTGTGCCTCGACACCTGCCACGTCTATTCGGCTGGATATGATATCGTCAACGATCTTGACGGGGTGCTGGAGCAGTTCGACCGGCATGTCGGGCTGGGCAAGCTGTACGCCATCCACCTGAACGACAGCCTGATGCCCTTCGCCAGCCGCAAGGATCGCCACGCCCGCATCGGCGAAGGGACCATCGGGCTGGAGGCGATTGCGCGGATCATCAACCATCCCGCCTTGAGGCACTTGCCGTTCTATCTGGAAACGCCCAATGAGCTTCCCGGCTATGCCCATGAAGTCAGCGTATTGCGGGCCGCATGGATTGAATGACGACGGATGCGGCGGCCCCCACGCCGCCTTGCCCCGGTCGGGTTCGTCCCGCAAAAAGAGGCCAGCCCCCTTGACTTCGCGCTTTCGTGAAGCACTCTATATTTCGTTCACCGTGCGCTTTCGCACCGTCCATTCATCAGGGAGAATCATATGAAATTCACGTATTCCATTCCCACCAAGATCCTGTTCGGCCCCGGCAGCTTCAACGATCTCGCCACAACGCCCCTGCCGGGCAAGAAAGCGCTCGTCGTCATCACCGCCGGAAAATCCATGCGCGCGAACGGCTATCTCGATCGCCTCATCGACATGCTGGACAAGCAGGGCATCGGGCACGCGCTGTTCGACAAGATCCTGCCCAACCCGGTGCTCCGCCATGTCCATGAAGGCGCGGCGCTGGCCCGCGAGCAGGGCTGTGACTTCGTGATCGGCCTTGGCGGCGGCAGCTCCATCGACTCCGCGAAAAGCATTGCGGTCATGGCCAAAAACCCCGGCGACTACTGGGATTACATCTCCGGCGGCTCCGGCAAGGGGCAGCCGCTGGTGAACGGCGCCCTGCCCATCGTGGCGATTGCGACCACGGCGGGCACGGGCACGGAAGCCGACCCGTGGACCGTCATCACCAAAGAGGACACCAACGAGAAGATCGGCTTCGGCTGCGCGGAAACCTTCCCCGTGCTCTCCGTGGTGGACCCGGAAATGATGCTGACCATCCCGGCGCACCTGACCGCCTATCAGGGCTTTGACGCGTTGTTCCACGCCACGGAAGGGTATATCGCGAACGTCGCCACGCCGCTCAGCGACGCCTATGCGCTGAAAAGCATTGAACTCCTCGCCAAATATCTGCCCGCCGCCGTGAAGGACGGATCGGATCTGGAAGCCCGCACGCAGGTGGCGCTGGCAAGCACGCTTTCCGGCATGGTCGAGTCGACCTCCTGCTGCACGTCCGAACACGGCATGGAGCACGCCCTGAGCGCCTTCTATCCGAAACTGCCGCACGGCGCGGGGCTGATCATGCTTTCCGAGGCGTACTATTCGTTCTTCGCCGACAAGGCCCCCGAACGGTTCACGGCTATGGCCAAGGCCATGGGCGTGGTGACGGGGCACCTGCCGGAGGCCGAGCGCCCGATGGCGTTCGTCAAGGCGCTTGTGGAATTGCAGAAGGCGTGCGGCGTCGACGGGCTCAAAATGTCCGACTACGGCATTACGAAGGAAGACATGGCCAAGTGCGCGGCCAACGCGCGGCACACGATGGGCGGGCTGTTCGAGCTTGATCCCTACGCGCTGTCGCTCGACGAAACCACGCAGATCATGATGAACGCCTACAAATAAGCGGGCGGGACGCACAAAAAAAGCGCGGGCCATGCCGCGCTTTTTTTGTGCCCATGCCGGACGTTGCGCCCCTGAACCCTATGGCGGTTCAAAGGGAATCGGTTTCACGGAACGCGCTGAACGGATTCGATCCGCACGGAATTTCTTGAAGGGCAGGGCGATCCCCTTCGGCGGACTTGAGGAAGGAAAAACGCGTAAGACTCCCCCTTCCCAACGCCTTCCCGCCCGTCCCCCAACAAGCCGCTAGCGGGTACCGGCTTGTTGCTTTTCGATCCAGACGAGGAGTTGCTTGCAGAAGGTTTCGATGGCCTCTTCCGTGATCTCCTTGCCTTCTGTGATGGTGTATTGGTTCATGAGCAGGGCGGGCGTCGCGTTTGTGAAGCCTTGCCGGGCGATTTCAAGCCCGCAGCCCACGCAGGTGATGCGGGCTTCGACAGCGTGCTGTTTCAGGTGGCGGCGCAATGACCGCTCGGTTTGCGCCATGCGCGGGCCGTTCAGATCCAGAATGCGGATATTGATTTCAGGCTGACTCATCAGAGCGATCCTTCACGTTGAGCGTTTCCCTCCGCTATAGCGCTTCGATGGGGCGTCCGCAACCGTCGGGGCTGGCGGCGGGACTTTCCACACCGCCAGCCCCGGGATATCAGGCCTCCTGTTCCAAAGCCGGGGATTCGGACAGGGCGGAAACCGCGATCCAGCCTATCCATGAGAAGAGGAAGCCGATGAAGAAGGGCGGGATGCCCGCGGCTACGGAACCGAGCTGCGGCCCCCAGATGGAGGTGGGCCCGTAGGCGATCAGGTACCAGGCGAGGCAGGAGAAGAACCCGCACGCGGCGCTGGCCCATGCTGCCCCGGCGTTGCGGCGTCCGAAGCGTACAAGGGCGACGTAGGGCACCAGCGCCATTGCGCCGACGATGCTCCAGCTGGTGGTGCAGAGCAGGGCGACGAGCTGCCCCTTGATCTGGGCGCAGCCGCCGCTGACGAGCACGCAGATGGCGATGCCGGTGAACCACGAAAGCCGGTTGCTGGGCCGCCCGCGCAGGTCCTCGGACAGGGCGGAAACCGCGATATGGTAGATGCCGGTGGCCGTGGACAGCGAGGCGGAGACGATGGCCAGTACAAAGATGTGCAGGGCGAACTCGGGGAGCAGCATTTGGACGAGCTTGGGCATGACCTGATCGGGGCTGGCGACTTCGGGCAGGATAAGCCGGGAAAGCGCGGCCGCGAAGTAGGCCCCGCCCACGAGTACCGTCAGGATGAACATGGCGAGCGGCGTGGTTTTCTTGAGCTGGCGAGGATCGGCGATGGCGAAATGGCGCTGCATCATCTGCGGCTGGGCCCACACCGCGATGGAGGTCACGACGACCAGCGAGAGGATGAACAGCCCCCGTTCCCCGCCGGACAGGGAGACGAACCCGTTGTTGGCGAGATCGCTGGGGGGAAGGGCCGCCAGCGCCTGCATACCTTCCCACGGGCCGCCGACCTTGGAGAAGATGGCCCCCACGAGCATGAGCATACCCACGAGCATGACGACGCCCTGCATGGCTTCGGTGTAGAGGACGCCGCGCAGTCCGCCGATGAAGACGGTGAGCCCTACGATGATCGCCACCAGCCAGATGAGCGCCCAGACGGGCACGGGGAGGATCTCGGCCAGCAGGAGCGCCGCCCCCTTGATGACCGCCGAACCGTATACGCCGAGGAACAAGGCGAAAACAAAGGCCATCGCCCTTGTCAGGCTGGGCGAGCCGTGGCCGAGGCCGAGCAGCTGCGCCGGGGTGCGCGCGCCGAGGCGTTCCTGCCATTTGCGCGTTGGCCACGCCAGGAAGCGGTAGACGGCCCACGTCCCGAACCAGACGTTGCCCGCGGCCACGAGCAGCATTTGCAGGCCGTAGGCATGGGCGAGGCCGCCGAACCCGACGAGCGCCACCGCCGAAATGTAGGTGGCGACATAGGCGAAGGCCTGCACGCCGAATCCTACGGAGCCGCTGAGCACGGCGTCCTTGCTGCGCCCCTTATGCACCAGAAAGGCGAAGACCGCGAAGTAGCCGGCCCAGAGCAGGATCTCAGTCATGGTTGCGCTCCATCCGGCGTTTCGCCGGTTTCACATTGCGGAGGAGCCCGAACAGGGACATCGAAAAGGACACGAACATGGAAACGAGGGCGACTCCAACGGCTCCATCCATAGGCAGGTTGGTCAGGGCGGCAAGCATCACGGTTTCTCCCGGCGGTAAAAAGGTACAAAAAAAGCCACCGGCCCTTTGAGGTCGGTGGCTTGTCCTTACTGAACAAAGCTCAATGTGCTACGGAACGTCTCATTTACGCACAGCACATCCGATCCGGGGCCAGCAGCTGGTGTCCCGAATAATAATAGTAAAAGTGCGCAAACGAAAAGATCATGGTATAACTCCGTGGAAGAGATGTTCCCACAAAAAGGGAGGCTCCGTCAAGGGGGCGGGGCCGCTTTTTTTGTCATTGCTTTCTTTCCCCGGAACAGGGATGCTGGACAAGCCAATCCCGGAGGCGGGCGAGTTCGGGGAGAAAGCGGGATTCCAGTTCCTTCACGGCGGCTTGGAGCGTTTCCGGCGAGTCGTCCCTCGCAAGCTGGCTCCTGCGCGCGAGCATGTCCATCCAGATGTGCCCGTCGAAGATGATCCGCCTCCGCCACGCGGCGGCGAGGACGGCGGGCGGGGTGGGCGTATCGGGAAGGTGCCCGGATGCCGCAAGATGGTCTTTCATCGCTTTCAGGCCCGCGTCGACGGCAAAACGCATACGGCGCACGGCCCCTTCCTGTTCAAGTCCGGAAAGTGGTGATAATAAAAAGGCTTCTTCCAAACGGCTCAACGTTTGGAGAAAATGTTGCAGAGAAGCCGAAGACGGCGTAAAAAAGGATGGCATCACTTTTCCTCTTGACAAGCCCGTAAAGCGGCTTAAACCGTTATTTCGCGCTGTACATCGGTTTTTCCATAGTGTAGTGGATTACTCGGTTTTCTGGCGTCGATAACGCGTTAGGAAAGCCGTTCATTTTTTGTAGAGCAGATTCGTTACAATGGAAAGGGGAATAGTGAATGAAATCTTCGCATTTGAGGATGCTGCTGCTTCTGGGGGCCTTGGGGCTTGCGTGTTCGCCGGAATCGGCCTTTTCTCAGGAGAAGGCCGCCGCTCAGGCATATGCGGGAAAAACGGTCACGGGGGAAGTGACCGTAAAGCAAACTGTTGAAGATACGTTGCAGTCGCACCGTGGCCTGAAGGTCATGCAGGAGAACCTTGACGTCGTCCGTCATGAGCTTCGCAGGGCCAAGGCGGGGTGGGGCCCGAGCGTCGACGCCGTGGGGCGTACCGGTGCCAGCCGGTTGAGCAATACGACGACGCGCCCTTTGAACGCCGATAAGGACATGTACGGGGCCAACAGCATCAGCCTTACGCTCACGCAGCCGCTGTGGGACGGTTTCGCCACGCGCAGCCGTGTCCGCACGGGCGAAGCGACGGTCGATTCCATGACCTACCGCGTCCTCGACAACGCCACGTCGTTCGCCCTGGACGCCATCATTGCCCATGTGGACCTGCTCCGCCGCCGCGAGATCCTGCAGCTTGCCAAGGATAACGTGAGGCAGCACGTGGAGATCCTGGACTCCCAGAAGGAGCGCGTGGAACTCGGGGCCGGCTCCTCCGCCGACGTGACCCAGACCAAAGGCCGCCTGGCCCGCGCCCAGAGCACGCTCACCGATGCCGAGGCCTCGCTCCGGGAAGGTGAGGCTTCCTACATCCGTTTGACCGGGAAGCCCGTGCCCGCTTCGCTGGCTGAAGTGTATGTCCCGGAACCCATGTATACCGGTTATGACGCCGTGATGGAGGTCGCCGACAAGAACAACCCGAAGCTGAAGGCCTATATGTCCGACATCAAGGCCGCGCGCGGGGAAAAGGAACTGGCCGAATCCGCCTACCATCCCAAAATCAATTTTGAAGTCGGCCCCTCCTACTCCGACCGCAGCGGCCCCGGCAGCCAGTGGACTTCCGGCGTGGACGCCGGGCTTGTCATGCGCTGGAACCTGTTCAACAGCGGGGCGGACAAGGCCGGAACCGAAGCCGCCGAGTCGCGCACGAGGATGGCCACGGAGACGCTGTATAATTTCCACGACGAACTGGCTCTGGAAATCGAAAATACATGGACCCGGTATCTGGCGGCCAAGGAACAGAAGAAGTATTATGAGGAAGCCATCGGCTACAACACGGCGACGCGCGACGCGTATCTCGAGCAGTTCAAGCTGGGCGAAAGAAGCCTGCTCGACGTGCTTGATGCGGAAAGCGAGCTTTTCAACTCGTCCACGCAGTACACGACAGCCAATGGCAACGTGGTTGTAGGCGCGTACAGACTGTATGCCCTCACGGGCATGCTGCTTCCCGAACTGGGCATCAAGGAAGATCCGCTTTATGAATCGCCCAGAAATCAGCAGGAAAAACGCTAGGTTCCTGCGTTGAGAGTGTCCGCATGGCTGATGTGATGCAACCCCCGAAGGGGGGAGAGCCCGATACGCCGGAACAGAAGAAGCCCGTCCCGCTGGTCAACGACGGTTTATCGCCTTCGGACGTGGATTTCATTCCGCCGCTGGTGCACAGTTTGGTTACGTTGCTGCGGCTTCGCGGCAAGTCCGTTTCCACGGCGTTTCTGATGGCGGGGTTGGCCGGGACGGGGCGTGTCTCTCCCGGGGCCTGCCTGCACGCGGCAAAGCGTGCAGGGCTTGAAGGGAAGATCGTTTATCGGAAGAGCCTTCAGGACATTTCCACGCTGGTGCTTCCGTGTATCCTTCTGTTGTCCCGTGACCGCTCGTGCGTCCTGACGTCCCTGGATGACGGCAAGGCGGGAGTGATTTTCCCGGAAACGGGGGAGGGCGTGCAGCCCGTCCCCCTTCAGATGCTGGCGGACGAGTACACGGGATACGCCATTTTCGCCACGCGCGAGGCCCGGCTTGACCAGCGGGCCGACCGCATCCGGCTCCTCAAGGGGAAGCGCTGGTTCTGGGACGTCCTGCTCTACTACATGCCGATTTATCGGCATGTGGCCTTCGCCAGCGTGGTCATCAACCTGATCGGCGTCATCAGCCCCCTGTTCGTGATGAACGTGTACGACCGCGTGATTCCCAACAACGCGGTGGATACGCTCTGGGTGTTGGCCATAGGCATCCTGATAGCCTACCTTTTCGATTTCCTGCTGCGCAACCTGCGCAGTTACTTCGTCGACGTGGCGGGCCGCAACGCGGACGTCGTGCTTTCCAGCCGTCTGGTGCAGAAAGTGCTGACCATGCGGCTGGACGCCAAGCCCGAATCGACCGGCGCGCTGGTCAACAACCTGCGCGAATTCGAGTCGTTGCGCGAATTTTTCAGCTCCTCGACGCTTCTGGCGTTCATCGACCTGCCGTTCCTTGTTGTGGCTTTGCTCCTGCTGGGATATATCGGCGGCCCGCTGGTGATTCTGCCGCTGTGCGCCATTCCCGTGCTTATCATTACGGGCATCGTGCTGCAGGAGGCCGGCAAGCGCACGGCGGAGCAGGGCTATAAGCAGAACATGCAGAAGAATGCGCTGCTTGTCGAACTGGTCAACGGGCTGGAGACTCTCAAGGCGTGCATGGCCGAAAGCCGGATGCTGCACCTCTGGGAACAGGTGGTCGGCGTTTCGGCCAAAGCCGGCAGCGTGGCCAAAAAATACAACAATCTCGCCATCACCATCTCTACGCTGGTCACGCAGGCCGTGTCCGTGGGCATGGTCATCTGGGGCGTCTATCGGATTGCCGACGGCACCATGACGATGGGCGGGCTCATCGGCTCGAACATTCTGGTGGGCCGGGCAATGGCCCCGCTGATGCAGATCGCAAGCCTCCTCACCAGACTGCAAAATTCCCGCATGTCCCTGCAGGCGCTCGATCTGCTGATGCAGCTTCCCTCCGAAGGCCAGAACGACAACGAGTACGTGGAGTTCGGCAAGCTGGACGCCTCGTTCTCGTTTGAGGATCTGGCGTTTGCCTACCCCGGCGCCGAACGTCTGGCCCTCACGGACATTTCCGTGTTCATCAAGCCCGGCGAGAAGGTCGGCGTCGTCGGGCGGATGGGGTCCGGCAAGTCCACGCTTGGCAAGATGCTGATCGGGCTGTACCAGCCCCGGGACGGCGCCGTGAAATTCGGCGGCGTGGACATCAGGCAGCTTGCCGAAGCGGACCTCCGGGGCAGGGTCGGTTTCCTGCCGCAGGACGTGGTGCTCTTTTACGGCACGATCCGGGATAACATCGCGCTCGGCGATCCCACCATCAACGACCAGATGATCCTGCGGGCGTCCACGCTGGCGGGCGTGACGGAGTTCATCCGTTCCAACCCGGCCGGGTTCGGGGCGCAGGTCGGCGAGCGGGGCATGTCCCTGTCCGGCGGCCAGCGCCAGGCCGTGGCCCTGGCCCGCGCGCTGGTGCGGGACCCGGACATCCTGATCCTCGACGAGCCGACCAGCAACATGGACAATGCGTCCGAGCAGATGATCAAAAACCGCCTCAAAGCGGTGATGGGCAACAAGACGCTGGTCCTGATCACGCACCGGCTGAGCATGTTGGAACTCGTGGACAGGCTCATCGTTATGGAAGGTGGGCGTATCATTGCGGATGGTCCGAAGAACGAAGTGTTGCGCCGCCTGCGCGAGCAGCCCGCGCCCCGGACCGAACAGTAAGGATTGAGTCATGCCGCAGCAACCTGAAAAACCGCAACAGCCTCAACTCCCAAACGATACCCGCACCCAGGCCATCGGTTCGGAGGAGCTCCCCTACGTCAACGAGGTGGAAGCCGCACTGGCGCGCAAGCCGCGCCTCGGGGCGCGCTTCCTTTCATTGGCTGTCGGCCTCTTTTCCTCATTTTGGGCATCTGGGCGAACTTTGCCGAAATCGATGAGGTGACCCACGCCAACGGGCAGGTCATTTCGTCGCAGCGCACGCAGATCATCCAGAACCTTGAAGGCGGTATCTTGGGGGCCGTCCTGGTCGGTGAAGGGGGAAATCGTTGAAAAGGGCACGCCGCTTGCGCAGCTCGACAACAAACTTGCCGAGAGCCAATACCGCGACGCCCAGAACAGGATCTTGGAGAACGAGCTTTCGATCATCCGCCTTGACGCCGAGCTGAAAGGCGAATCGCCCGCCTTCCCGGAAGAACTGTCGGTTTCGCACCCGCAGGCCATCGCTGACCAGATGGCCATCTTCCATGCCCGCGAACAGCAGCAGAACGCCGAAATGGGCCTGCTGCAATCGCAGTATGAGCAGCGCTCGCGCGAAGTCGAAGAACTGACCGGCAGAAAACGCCAGACCGAACGCAGCCTTGCGCTTGCCGTTGAACAGCGGAACATCGCCGCTCCGCTGATGCAGCGCAAGATTTATTCCCGCGTCGACTACCTGGGGCTTGAGCAGAAGGTCGTGTCGCTGCAAGGCGATATCGAATCGCTGGCGTCTTCCATCCCCAAGGCGCAGGCCGCCGCCGAAGAGGCGAAGCAGCGTTTGACGTTGCGCAAGGCGGAAATGGAAGCGGAAATCAACGCCGAAATCAGCAAGCGCCGCACGGAACTCAATTCGCTGAAGGAAACCCTTGCCGCCGGCGGCGACCGGGTGACGCGGACGGAATTGAAATCCCCCGTCCGGGGTACCGTCAAGCAGATTTACATCAACACGGTGGGCGGCGTCGTCAAACCCGGCGAAGCAATCATGGAAATTGTGCCGCTTGACGATACTCTGTTGGTCGAGGCCCGGGTTCGTCCCGCGGACGTGGCCTTCCTCCATCCGGGGCAGAAGGCGATGGTCAAGATTTCCGCGTACGATTTTTCCATCTACGGGGGGCTTGAGGCCGATCTCGAGCAGATCAGCGCCGATACGATTGAGGACAAGCGCGGCGAGTTCTTCTACCTGGTCAAGGTCCGCACGCACAAGAACGCCATTTCGTACCGCAAGGAGCAGTTGCCGATCATCCCCGGCATGGTGACGACCGTGGATATCCTGACGGGCAAGAAGACGGTTCTCGACTATATTTTGAAGCCGATTTTGAAGGCCCGGCAGAACGCCTTGCGGGAAAGGTAAATGATCCTCTGGAGGTGGCTTCGTGTCCTCGCGGGCCTGCTTGCAGTAAGTATTTTCGTCGGATTGCCGTATCCCGGCGCGTTTGCTGCGGATGATGACGACGAAATACTCCTCAAGCGGAGTTCCGTCGGTTCGCTTCTGTCGAACAGGAACAAGGCGGAGGGTGCCCGGGTTGCGGCGCCGTCCGACCCGCCTCCAGCCGTAACCCCGGCCGAACCCGCGCGGGAACCGGAGGCGCAGGCGGCCCCGGCTGGAAAGCGGGGAGAGGGCGGCCCCATACGACTGTTCGGGACGCTGGAGATGAGGAGCAAGATAGGGAAGATGCCGAAATGGACCTCCGTTCTGGAAAAGGAGCGGAAGAATCCGGGATACGTGGCTAACCGGCAGTTCCCCGGGCAGGGCGCATGGAAGGACATCAAGGCGAAGCTGTCGGGCATGTCCCCGCTTGAGCAGGTGAAGGCCGTGAACGTGTTGATCAACAGATGGCCTTACCGAACCGATATGGATGTATGGGGCGTCATGGACTATTGGGAGACGCCCGTGGAGTTCTTTCAAAAGTCGGGCGACTGCGAGGATTTCGCCATTGCCAAGTATTTCGCGTTGCGCGACCTGGGCTTTCCCGCTTCCCAGATGCGGATTGTCGTGCTGAAGGATACGCTTCGCAACCTCGACCATGCCGTCACCGCCGTCTACCTGGACGGGGACGCATGGATACTCGACAATTTGAGCAACGCGGTCTTGTCGCACAAACGGCTTTCGCATTATCGGCCGCAATTTTCAGTGAACGAGGAGTACCGGTGGGCGCATTTGACGCCTTCCGCTCCTAAAAAGACGGGCCGTTAGCCCGTCGGGCTCCGGCTGGAACGTGTAGTGAACGACCATGCAGACGAGTGGAACGGATAAAGAGAGGGGCGTTATGGAACAAGTCATTCCCCAGTCTAAGGTGGGAAACAAGTCCGCGGCGTACAGGCGCATGGGCTGGTTTATGGCCGTCATTCTTGTGCTTGTGCTGTGCGCTGCGGGCAGTCTGGCATGGTTCAACATCAACATGGCGGAAACGTCCCTCAAACAGGATGTGGAGCGCCGCCTGCAATTTACGGCCCAGAACAAGGCCAACGCGCTTTCGCTTTGGTTCAACTCCATGCAGAACCAGGCCAACCGGCTGATCAGCGCGGATCTTTTCCGGCTGTTCGCCTCGGAAGTCAACGGGCTGGGCAATGATCTCTCCCCGCTCCTGAAAGCCTCCGGGGACAGTCCCTCCGGGAACGACGACCTGTCGCAGCTGGCCTCCCAGCTTCCGCTCATGAAGAACCTTTTGCAGGAATTCATTTCCTATTCCGGATTCCTGCGCGCCCGTATCACCAATGCGGACGCCCAGACGTACCTTTCCACGGACGTCACGCCCCCGGCGCTCTCGCTGGAACAGCAGCAGGGCATCCGGCAGGCGGTCGAGTCGGGCAAGTTGGGCATCCTGCCCGTGCGCAAGACCAGCAATGGGCTGGTCCTTGATTTGGTCGTTCCCATCTTCGCCCCCCAGTATGTTGAAAACCGCTCGGAAAAGCCGGTGGCTACGCTTCTGCTGTCTCTGATGGTTTCTTCCCGCCTCGGTGAAACGATTGATACGGCGAAGGGCGAGAGCTCGTTCGGCGTTACCCACGTTTTCCAGATCGTCGGAACCAAGCTGCAAGATCTTTTGCCCCTGTCCGCGGATATCCAGAATTTGCCCGGCTGGCAGCTGGGGCAGAACGACAGCCTGCCGTTCGGGATCCGGGGAGGGGAGGCCGGCTCGCCTGATGAAGTATACAGCATCGGCGTAAAGGTTCCCGAGCTGCCGTGGCTGGTCGTGCAGGAAGTGCCGGTGGCGGCCGCGCTCAAGCCCTTCCTGGCGCAGCGCAATGCGATCGTCATATGGGCGGTCATTGCGGTCGTGGTCGTGCTGCTGGCCCTGCTGGCCGTCTGGTGGTGGCTCGTGGGGCGCAACGCCCGGAATGTGAGCGCCGAACTGCTCCAGTTGTATCAGATTTCCAATCAGCAGAAGCAGCTCCTCGACGGCATCAACAGCGCGCTTGTGGACGGCATCGTCCTGACCGACAAGGGCGGCATGGTCCAGTATGCCAACCAGGCGTTCGCGCGTATGGTTGGGCGTTCCGACGAAGAGCTTGTGGGCATGGATTGCGCGGCGATTTTTGGCTATGACACCGCCTTGCGGCTGTATAAGCAGCTGGACGTGGCCATCCAAAGCGAGCAGTCTTTCATGTTCAAGGACGTGATGTGGCTGCAGTCGAAGAAGTACCACTATCAGATCACGTGCTCGCCGTACCGCAACGAAAGCGGCGTGATCACCGGTACGGTTTCGGTGTTCCGCGACATCACGCAGCTTGTCGATGCGCAGGAGCGCAACCAGCGTATGGTCCGGCAGACCATCGCCGCGTTCATGCACGCCATCGAGGCCGTCGACCCGTACTTGGGCGGCCAGTCCTCGTATATGGCGAACCTGGGCGGCGATTTGGTCAAGACCCTCGGCCTCAGCGAGGAAGACGAGAGCACCGTCCGCACGGCTGCCAGCCTGTCGCAGATCGGCAAGATGCAGTTGCCCCGCGAGCTGCTGACCAAGCCCGGCGCCTTCACGCCGGAAGAGCGTCAGGCTATGGAGCGGCATGTGGAATATGCCCGGGAGACCTTGAAGAACATCAACTTCGAACTGCCCGTCGTGGAAGCCATTTCCCAGATGAACGAGTTTATGGACGGTTCCGGGTATCCCGAAAAGCTGCACGGGGACGAAATCGGCATTTGCGGCCGCATCCTGTCGGTTGCGAATACGTTCTGCGCGCTGATCCGGCCCCGCTCGTATCGTAACGCCAAGTCCGTGGACGTGGCCCTGAACATTCTGGAATCCGAATCGGCTAAGTATGATCAACATGTTGTGCACGCATTGCGTGAATACTTGAAGACGCCTGCGGGGGAAAAGTTCGTCAGAAGCCTTGCTGACGAAAACGCCTGACGAGGCGATACCAAAGGGACCGGTGTGGGCTATGCGCATCCTTTTTCTGCATCATACGTTTCCAGGGCCGTTTCGGCAGTTGGCGGCGCGCTTGGGTGGGCTTCCCGGCAATGAAATCGTGTTCCTTTCGGAGCGGAGCAGGCGGGATGTGTGGATTCCCGGCGTTCGGAATCTGACGGTTTCCGGCGTCCAGCCGGTTATGGCGAAGGACAGGGCCGAGCGGGAATTGCTGCAGATGATGCGCTACGGTTCACGTTTTGCCAATGCGCTGTTGAAGCTGCAACAGGGCGGCTTTGAACCGGATATCGTCTACGCCCATCCCCGATGGGGATGCAGTTTTTTCGCGCAGGATATTTTCCCTCAGGCGTTCCATGCCGTGTATGCGGAATGGTATTATACAAAAGGGGCCAATTACACCTTTTTCACGCAAGGGGCGGCCCGGCCCGCCGTGGAGTTTGCCCAGAGCCGCGTCCGTAACCTCTGCCAGCTCAATGCCCTTGCGGAATGCGATCTGGTGGTCACGGCCACGAGCTGGCAAAAAAAGCAGTACCCGCAGCAGATTGCAAAACATATTCACGTGATCCACGAAGGCGTGGACACGGATTTCTTTTCCCCGAAGCCCGAGCGCTTCCGTATCGAGGGATGTGATCTTTCCACCGTCAAGGAACTGGTGACGTTTTCGGGCCGGGGGCTGGAGCCTTTTCGTGGTTTCCCCCAGTTTTACAGGAGTTTGCCCCGGTTGCTCGCGGCGCGTCCCGAGTGCCATGTGCTGATCATGGCGTCGGAGCGGCAGGGGAGCGACGAGACCGTTTCGCTGGAGCGCCTGCGGGAAGAGGTGCCTGTCGATTCCCGCCGTGTCCATTTCGTGGGGTTCCGCCCTTACGAGGAGTACCGGCTGTTGTTGCGGGCTTCCACGGTGCATGTGTATTTTACGGCACCGTTCGCGCTTTCGGCGGGGCTGTTCGAATCCATGAGCTGCGGCTGCCTGCTGGTCAGTTCGGATACGGAACCTGTCCGGGAAGTGGTCAGGCACGGCGAAAACGGGTTCCTGTGTGACTTCTGGGATCACGACATGCTTGCCGATATGACGACGGAGCTGTTGGCCCGCTCGGATGCCATGGGCCCGGTGAGCGGCTGCCCGCCAGAGCATTGTGGAGGAATATAACCTGAAAGTGCAGATTCCGCGCCACATGGACTTGCTCCTGTCGACGTATGCCGACTGGAAAAAAGCTCGGCAGACATCGTAGATAAGGAAGGCTCCCCCATAAAGGAGCCTTTTTTGTCGCTTTTGCGGGGAAAGACATAGTAAAGGGCATTTCAAAATGTTTCTAAGACGAATCTAATGCACCTAGTTTAGTTGAATGAAGCCAAGGTGTACCCAGAGACGTTCAAAACGGGTCACCAAACGCCGAAAATTACCCGCTTCTTAGTTTCCCCTCTGTTTCATGCACTGCTTTGTTTTCAGGCCGATGTCGTTCGCGAGCTTTATCGCCAAATTGGAATAGCTTGAAGGAACGGGTAGGGGCTTTTCAAACGTCTCCATCAGTTCTCCCGAGCGCATCGGCAATGCGAGCAAGCGTCAGGATGTGGCGTCCTGAATGCCCTCGTTATATCGGGCTTTACTGAGAGTCCGTGTGGATATGCCTGTATTGGCCCTAAGGGAGAGACAAACCAGCAGTGGATCGCCGACAAGCTCTTGACGAGGGGTACGGCATGACCCCGATCACCAGCCTCTAAACCTGGATGTATGGCTATATGCTCGGCATCGTGGCGATGCCCATCAGGGACATGGGAATATAGGAGAAGCCCCCCGACCGGAAGGAAGGGGGCTTTCTCATGAGCAGGATAGAATTCCTTACGCTGTGTAATTGCTCAAAAATGAAGCAAGGATGTGTCTAGTCATTTCCTTTTCGGGGGAATTTTGCACCATTGGGTATGGATGGGATGCCACGATTCGCTCGCACACTCTTTTGGCACATACCCATCCCATTTTTACCTATCTCTTATCCACCACATCATTTCTATTAATAAAACACATAGATGCCATCCGGATGACGGATTTCTCCGCGTTTTCGCAAGCCCTCGGCGTGTTGACAGCCAGCTTTGATTTTGTTCACCTTTGTTTTAGATAACATACTATAAACAAAGATATTTTTAATAGATAACTGTATATTTATAGCTCTGTGAAAGCATGTGTAGCCCGTAGTACGTCGATATTTCGACTCCTGCGGGCTCTCTGTACACAAAAATGCACATAAAAGCATTTTTTGTGTATTTTTTGTAACTTCAAAAATATTTTTTAAGGAGAAAAAACGATGCCCTAATCAATATAATGAAATGAAATTTATTCACTTTTTATTTTGAGTCAAAGAGATGAAGAACATTTCACTCTACGTTGACAGAAAAGGAACCATTTTCCATACACTCAAAACAAAGAGGGAACTATGTCTTTTGGAAAGCGGCTTAAATCTTTTGGCAAAAAAAAAGCGTCAATCTCAAATGGATTTCGCTTTGCGTCTGGGTATAACCCGCTCCCGGCTCTGTAACTATATCAATGACAGGAGCGAGCCGGACTATGCGACGCTTTGCACTATAGCCGAAGCGCTGCAGGTGAGCGTGGACTATCTTCTTGGCCGCAACGGGATACAGGATTCCGATTTTCAGGGAAGCAGAATCTTCTCGGACTTCATTATAGGACGGGAAAAACCCGCTTCGGAGGGGATGACGGTTTGGATTCCCCTGTATCTCTCCCGTTCAGAGACGCTGGAGGAACCTCCGGTCCCCTCCGGGTGGCTGCGCGAAACGAGTTCATTCGTTCAGACCGGAGAATTCCGCCAGCCCTACGCCATCATCGTCGGTGACGACAGCATGGCCCCGGAAATCATGCCCGGTGACATTGCCTATATTCAGCCGTGTTTCATCTACCATCCGTTCATGGAACAGAACTTGGGCAGGGATCTGTTTGGCGTGCGCCTTGATGCGGGCGATGCCGTGGGTACGTCCCTGGAAGCGGTGCTGCGTCCAGAGCAACCTGCTCATCTTTTATTCGAACAATGTGAAATACTCCCCGGTCATTCTGGACATGAACAAAATCCTTTTCGTCCCGCTGATCGGCAAGGTCGTCTCCATCTGGAGGAGCTATCTGACAGCGACATGCTGGAGCGCGCATTCGGGAGGCCGACGATGATTGATGTCATTCCCCTATCCGCATGTCATACGGAACAGTACGGCACCATCAGCGTGACGAGCCTTCTGTCTTTCAACAACTACTTCGATCCCCGCAATGCCGCGTTCGGTTCTCTGCTCGTGTTCAATGACTACCGGGTTCCTCCGGCGGCCGGGTTCAAGATGCATCCCCATCATAACTGCGAGCAGCTTTTCTTCGTCGTCGAGGGGACGCAGAAGTGCGTAGATACCCTGAACAATTCGCTTGTGCTCAAGCCTGTGACCGTGCAGCGCGTTACGGCCGGGACCGGCTATGCCCGGGAAACGGCCAACTACGGCAACTCCATGCTGCGTTTCATGAGCGTGCGCTTTCAGCCCCGTTGCCTGCACACCCATCCCTATCACGAAATGAGGACGTTTTCGCCTTCGCTCATGGCGGATCATCTCCTCAATGTCGTCTCCGGCAGGGCAGAGTCGCCTTCGAAGGGCCTTCCGCTTCCCTTCGATGTGGATGCCGACGTCTATCTTGCCTCTCTGGAGCAGACGCCGCTTGAGCATTTCGTTCCCGCTGGCTCCAAGACGTTCATCTATGTGGTCAGCGGCCGCATCCGCATGGATCGGCAAATCCTCCAACCCGGCGATCACGTGCGTGTCTCCGGGCCCGAAACGGTGTCTCTGGCCGCCGCCCCCAGGGCGTGGCTCATAGTCATAGACATGCGCTGATCCGGCGTTCCGGTTCGGTGTTTCGTGCAGGGAACAGTTTAACCGAGGAGTAGGGTTATGTTCAGAACGTTTTGGAAATTCGTGGGCGTCGCCGTTATGGCTCTGGCCGTTTCCGCTCCGGTCTCTCGCGCCAAGCAGCGTCTGCTTATGGGCACGTCCACCGGAGGGGGCTCCTATTACGTTCTCGGAGGCACATGGAGCAACGCGCTGAACGGCAGGCTCGGCGACAAGGTGGATCTCTCCATCGAAGTGACCGGCGGTCCTGAAACGAACATCATGCTCATCGAAAACAAGGAAATGGACCTCGGCATGGTGACTGCGTGGCAGGCTGGGGACATGTACAATGGCAAGGGAAAAGTTCCTCAGAAATTCCAGGCCATGCGCTCCTTCATTCCGTTGTACCCCAGCTACCTCCAGATTTATGCCTTGGCGGACTCCGGCCTCAAGACCATCCATGATATCGACGGCAAGCATGTCGCCTCTTCTTCCGCCGGTTCGAGCAGTTTCCTCGCCGCGCGGGCGATCATCGAAACCCTTGGCCTGAAGCCCGCCAAGGTCAGCGGGATGCCCGCCAGCCAGCAGCTCAATACCCTGCGTGACGGCCAGACGCAGGCGTCCTTTTCCGTTATGGGCGTCCCCGCTCCCGTCATCATGGAAATGGAAGCATCCAACGAGATCAATCTGCTGACCATGACGCAGGAAGACTTCAGCAAGCTGCTCGAGGCTTATCCCTACTGGACGCAGGGCGTTATCCCCAAGGGCACCTACAAGGCCGCCAAGGAGGACATCCACGTCATTTCCTTGTGGAACTTCGCCGTGGCCCATAAGGATCTCCCCGAAGATCTCGTCTACGACATGACCAAGGCTACCTTTGAAGTGTTGCCTCAGCTCGCCAACGCGGTGAAGGACATGGCCAAAACCAAGCCCGAGGACATCCTGTACAGCAGCGTGCCTCTCCATAAGGGCGCCATCAAGTACTACCGTGAAATCGGGCTGACCATTCCCGACAAGCTGATTCCCGCCGAAGCGAAGTAAGGCACTGTTGCCGCACCGGGACGGCCGTCCGCCCCGGTGCTTGCCCCAAGATTCTTTTTGGAGACAGCCATGAGCACCACGGATCTGCCCGATGACGACACTCTGGAAACGTTGAGCGAGGAGGGGTACACATCCCGGAAACCGACCGGAGCCCTCAAATATCTGTATTATGCCATCGGCCTCGGCATGGCCGCCTTCCACATCTGGTTCCTGGGGTATAGCTCAATGGAGCCTTGGGCGCTCTACTATTCCCACATCTGCTTCGGGGTTGTGCTGGCCTATTTCCTGTACCCCTTTTCCCGGCGCTCCAACAAGAGGATGCCCACGCTGGGCGACTGGGCCTGCATGTTGCTGGCGGCGTCGGCGTGCATCTATTTCATCCTTGAGCTGGATACGATCATCTACCGCGTCGGCGTGGCCCCCACCAGCCTTGACCTGTTCTTTTCCACGGTTATCGTCGTCCTGATCCTCGAGATGACCCGGCGCACCAACGGCTGGATTCTTCCCTCCATCGCCATCTTTTTCCTCGCCTATGCGCTGCTCGGAAAATACCTTCCCTATAGCCTTGGCGGGCACCGGGGCTACAGCTTCGCGCGTGTTTTCAGCTACATCACCGGAATGGACGGTATGTTGTCCACACCGCTGGCGACGTCGGCCTCGTTCGTATTCCTCTTTTTCCTGTTCAGCGCGTTCCTCGCCAGCACCGGGGCAGGGCAGTTCTTCATCGACATCGCCATGGCCGTTGCCGGCGGCAAGCGCGGCGGGCCGGCCAAGGTGGCCGTCATCGGCAGTGCCCTGTTCGGTACGATTTCCGGCAACTCGGCGGCCAACGTGGTGGCCTCCGGGACGTTCACCATCCCCATGATGATCAAGGTCGGCTACTCGCCGCGATTCGCCTCCGCCGTGGAAGCCGTGGCCTCCACGGGCGGGCAGATGACGCCTCCCATCCTCGGGGCGGCGGCGTTCATCATTGCCGAGCTGACGGGCACCCCGTATCTCGACGTGGCCCTCGCCACGGTCATTCCGGCGATCCTCTATTTCGTCTCGATCTTCTACATGATCGACCTTGAAGCCTATAAGGAAGGGCTGCACGGCTACGCCAAGGACGAGTTGCCCGACGCCCGCAAGGTGCTGTTGGAGAGGGGGCATCTGGTCATCCCGATCTTTGTGTTGATCTTCGTGCTCATCGGCTTGAACGCCTCGGTCATCAAGGCGGCCATCTGGGCCATCTATTCCACGATTCTCTGCACGTTCCTGCGTAAGAGCACCCGGCTCACGCCCGAGCAGTTTGTGGCGGGTTTCGCGGATGGGGCCAAGCAGGCCGTGGGGCTTATCGCCGCCTGTGCCACCGCGGGCATCATCATCGGCGTCCTGAACCTCACCGGGACGGGGCTGAAGTTCGCCAGCGGGATCATCGCGCTCTCCGGCGGTATCCTGCCCATAGCCCTCATCCTGACCATGGGTTCGTCGCTGATCCTCGGCATGGGCCTGCCGACCGCCGCGGCCTATCTCATTTGCGCCGCGGTCATCGTTCCCGCATTGACCGGGCTCGGCGTACCCGCCCTTACCGGGCATCTGTTCATTTTCTATTTCGCCTGCCTGTCCGCGATCACGCCGCCCGTTGCGCTCGCGGCGTTCACCGCAGCCTCGCTCGGCAAGACGAAGCCGATGGGCGTGGCCCTGACCGCCGTGCGCCTCGGCATCGTGGCCTTCATCGTCCCGTTCATGTTCGTGTACGCGCCGTCGCTGCTCTGGCAGGGCAGCCTTCCCGAAATCCTGGGTACGCTTGCAACCTCGCTTTGCGGGGTTTTCTTCCTCGGCTCGGCGCTTCAGGGCGCGTTCCGGGATCGCGTGCTCAACATGGGGCAGCGGGGGTTGTTTCTGCTCGGTTCGCTGGCTCTCATCCAACCGGGCCTTGTTACGGATCTCATCGGCGTCGGCCTTGTGGCTTGCGCACTCCTCTGGCAGTGGCTCGGGTCCCGTCGCGGGTAACCCTCACCCTTCTTTCAAGTAATTGGAGAAACGACAATGGCTGACACTTCGCATTCCCTGCTGTTCCTTTCCCAGCGTGAAGTCATCGAAGCGGGCGTCCTGAACATGGAACAGGTCGTGCCACTCATGGAAAAAGTCTATGGGCTTCACTGGCGCGGGGAAACCGTGCTTCCGAGCAAGGGGGTCATCCGCTGGGGCGGCGTGGAAACGGAATGGGAAAAGGGCCGCATCAACGCCTTGCCCGGCTGGATAGGAGGGGACATCCGCACTGGGGGCATCAAGTGGATCGCCGTCTCCCCCGAAGGCGTCCGCGCGCCGGGTATGCCCAAAGTGGCGGCACTGGTGATCATCAACGATCCCGTCACGCTCTACCCGGTGGCGATCATGGACGGCGTGCTTCTGAGCGCCATCCGCACCGGGGCCAACATGGGGGCGGCGGCCCTGCACCTCGCCAAGGAGGATACCCGGACGATCGCCATCGTAGGCGGCGGGTTCCAGGGACGGACGCAGCTCATGGCGCTGCTCGTGGCCCGCCCGCAGACGAGGGAAATCCGCATCTACGATGTGAATCGCGCGCAGGCCGAGAACTTCGCCCGGCATATGGAAAAACGCACGGGCAGGAAGGTTGCCGTCTGCGCCACGGTCGACGAAACCGTCAAGGGCGCGGACATCGTCGTGACCGCCACGGGAAGCACCGAGCCCCTGCTGCTGCGGCGCCATCTGGAGCCGGGGATGCTTTACATCCACGTGGGCGGCAACGAATGCGAGTACGAGGTCATTTCAGCGGCGGACAAGCGGTATGTCGACGATTGGGAACAGATCAAGCACCGCGACGTGTCGAGCCTCGCGCACATGTTTTTCGCCGGGAAGCTCAAGGATGAGGACATCACCGCCGAGATCGGGGCTGTGGTCGTCGGCGACCGCCCCGGCCGCGAATCGGACGACGAGATCATTTACGTGAACACCGTCGGCCTCGGCGTACAGGATGTGGCCCTCGGTTCCCTTCTCCTTGCCAAGGCGCGGGAAAAGGGCCTCGGGACCACCGTCAAGATGTGGGACGAGCCTTTTGTGCTCTAATGTGCAGGGGGTGCCCCCTTCATTCCCTTTCAGCAGGATACCAAGCCCATGCGTATAGAAAAAGATGCCCTTGGCGAAATGCCGTTGCCGGACGGGGCGTATTACGGCATTCAGGCGTTCCGTTCCCTCTCGAATTTCGATGTGACGGACAAAACCTTCAACGACTATCCCGCCGTGGTTCGCGCGCTGGCGGAAATCAAGAAGGCCTGCGCGCTGGCGAACCGGGACATCGGCGCGCTCGGCGCAGATAAGGCCGGCGCCATTGCCCGCGCCTGCGACGACATCCTTGAAGGCCGGATGGAAGGGCAGTTTCCCGTCAACATCTGGCGCGGCGGCGGCACTTCCATCAACATGAACCTCAACGAGGTCATCGCCAACAGGGCCAACGAACTGCTCACGGGGCACAAGGGATACGAGCAGGTCCATCCCAATACGCACGTCAACATGTGCCAGTCCTCCAACGACGTCTACCCCACGGCGGAGAATATCGTTCTGTACCGCGAGACGGGCCGCGCGCTGGAAGGCGTGGCCGCGCTCGAAACAGCTTCGCCCGCAAGTCCAAAGAGTTCGGAGGCGTGGTGCGTCTGGGCCGGACCTGCCTTCAGGACGGCGTGCCCATGACGCTCGGCCAGGTGTTCGCCGGGTTCCACGGGGTCATCCGCCGCAGCCGGAAACGCCTTGAAGCCTTGCGCGAGGGCTTCCGCGTCGGCGTGCTCGGCGGTACGGTCATCGGAACGGGGCTCGGCGTGCTGCCCGGCTATGTGGAGGCCGTCTATCCGCACCTGAGCGCCATTGTCGGCTTCGAAATGCGCTTGCCGGATACGCCGGAGGGGAGCCCCGTCTCCGATGCGGGGCTGTTCGACGCCATGCAGAATGCCGACGGCCTTCTCACATTGTCAGGCGCACTCAAGGTACTCGCCTGTTCCGCCGGAAAGATCGCCAACGATTTCCGCCTGCTGTCCTCTGGTCCCCGGTCGGGGTTCGGCGAAATCCGTCTGCCTGCCGTGGCCCCCGGTTCTTCCATCATGCCCGGCAAGATCAATCCCTTCATGTGCGACCTTGTCGTCCAGATCATGCATCAGGTGGCGGCAAACGACTGGGCGATCACTATGAACGCCTCCGCAAGCGATCTCGATCTGGCCAGCAACGCTACGGTCAGCTTCTTCGCCTTGTTGCAGTCTCTGGAAATGATCGGCAACGGCTTCGCCCTGTTCAGCGAAAAATGCGTCGAGGGTATTGTCGCCAACGAGGCGGTGTGCCGCCGTTACGCCGAGGAATCCACATCTCTCGCCACCATCGTCAGCACGTTGTATGGCTATGAAACCGGAAGCCGCATCGCCGGGATAGCCTACAGGGAGGGCATCACCTGCAAGGAAGCGGCCCTTCGCGAAAAACTCATCCCCGAGGATGCGGCGGAGGAGCTTTTCGACGTGGAAGCGCTCGCACACCGTGCCGGGAGCGTTGCCCTGCTGAAAAAATATGGCGGGATGCGCTCCATCGGCTGACGGAGCCTCAACGATTACTTGCCACTTGAGGAGAACGTTCATGCGTAAGGAAACCGACGCGCTCGGTGAAATGCTGCTGCCCGATGACGTCTATTACGGCATTCAGACGGAACGTAACCGACAATGTCTTGCCATTACTGATGATCCGCTGTCAGCTTATCCGGCCTTCATCAAGGCCGTCGCCCAAGTGAAGAAGGCGTGCGCCCTGACCAATAAGGAAATCGGAGCGCTCGATGCGGGCAAGGCGGATGCCATCATGCGGGCCTGCGACGAAATGGCGGACGGAGCCTTCAATGCCGATTTTCCCCTGTGTATTTTCCGGGGATCGGGTACCCCCTTCAATATGGCCGCCAACGAAGTGCTGGCGAACCGGGCCAATGAGATTCTTACCGGATACAAGGGCTCTGATCAGGTTCATCCCAATACCCACGTCAACATGTGCCAGTCCTCCAACGACGTGGTGCCGACCGCCAAGGGGATCGCCATCCATAATGAAGTGGGCCGGGTTCTCAAGGCCGCTGCGCACCTTGAGGCGGCTCTGGACGCCAAGGCCGCGGAGTTCGCCGATGTGGTCAAGATGGGACGTACCTGTTTGCAGGATGCCGTACCGATCACGCTGGGGCAAGAATTTTCCGGTTATGCTGCGGGAATACGTCGGAATCGGCTGTTGCTGGAAAGGGAACGGGCGCGCTGGTGCACCGGCGTGCTCGGCGCCACTGCCGTGGGTACGGGCATGGGATGTATGCCCGGCTTCTCGGAGCATATCTACAAGAACCTTTCAGCCGTCTGCGGGCGTGAGATTCGCCGTGACGCCAATCTGTTCGACGGCCTTCAGGCTTCCGACTCCTTCATCATCCTGCACGCGCACCTGCAAGCTCTCGCCACCGTGGCGGCGAAGGCGGCCCTCGATATCCGCCTGATGGGTTCCGGCCCGCGCGCGGGATTCGGGGACATCGTCATCCCCGCAGTGCAGCCCGGCTCATCCATCATGCCCGGCAAGATCAACCCGGTCATGACGGAAGTGATGATTCTGGCCTGCCACCGCGTAGCGGGCAATCAGGCGGGCGTGGGCTTCGGAGCCTTCTCCGGGGAACTGGACCTCGGCGCCTCCTCCGCCGTGCCGATCCGCAGCATCCTCAACAGTATCGACATCCTGAGCCGCAGCATGGTGCTCTTCGCGGACAAGTGTGTGAAGGGCCTTTCCGCCAATGCCGAAAAATGCCTCCATACGGCCGAACGCTCGACCTCGCTGGCGACGATGGTAAGTGCGCTCTTCGGTTACAAGATCGGCAGCCGTGTGGCCAACCTGGCGTACGAGCACAATATTACCTGCCGTGAAGCCGCCGAACGGGAACACCTGCTTTCGCATGAGGCTGCGGACGATCTTTTTGATCTGTTGTCGTTGACCGACGTGAAAAAAACCGAGGCCCTTTTCGCCAAATACGCCGGAATCCGCAACGTCTGATCTTGTCCCCAACGGAAAGAGGGCTGGTTTCCCCCGCTGGCTCTCTTTTTGTCCGCCGGGCCGTCGTTTTCGGAACGCACGGCCCGGATTTGCCTTCAAAGGAGGGAACGATGGAACACCGTTCACCCCGCACTGCTGCGGGCGGCCTCTCTCAAAGGCAAGGCATGGGCATCCTTTTCGGCGTGTACCTGTCCTTCGGCCTGAGCCCGCTGTACTGGAATCTGCTGCACGGGGTTTCGGCCCTCGAAATGGTCAGCCACCGCTCGCTTTGGGGAAGCCTGATCATCGCCGCCTTCATGGTGTGGAAGGGGCAGTTTCCCGCGTTTTTCCGCGCGATCAGGGATCGGCGCGAGATCGCGTTTATCGGTTTGTGCAGCCTCGCCCATCTCTGGAACTGGTGGATATACATATGGGCCGTCACCAACGGCAAGGTGCTCGAATGCAGCATGGGACACTACATCGTTCCTATGATCAGCACGATACTGGGCTTTCTGTTTTTCAGGGAGCGTCCGGGCCGCCTGCAATGGATGGGCATCATCTTCGCAGGGATCGGCGTGCTTATTCTGCTGATGGGATATGGAGCCGTCCCGTGGGCCTCACTGAATGTGTCCCTTTCCGCGGCGTTGTTTGCGTTCTTTCGCAAACGCGCCACGGTCGGAGCCGCTCCCGGTATGCTCATGGAGCTGCTGTTTTCCGCGCCGTTCCTGTGGGGTTACCTGATCTGGCTGGGAGAAAGAGGGGAAGGGCATTTCCTCGCAGGAGGCGCATACATGGATCTGCTGCTCATCGGCTGCGGATTCGTCTCCGCCATTCCCCAATTGGGCCTGAGCCTCGGCATCCGCAGCGTGCCGATGATCTCGCTGGGCATCATGCAATACATTTTGCCGACTACGGTTTTCATGCTCGGCGCATTCGTCATGCGCGAACCCATATCGGCGAGCAAGCTGCTGGTGTTCCTGTTCATCTGGGTGGGTGTTGGGTGCTTCCTGTCCGGTACCGTCTTTTCTACCGGAAGAAAAAAGCTCCGGCAGGTAACGGAAATAGGGCGGGTGAAGTATTGAGGAATGAGGGGTTTATTGAGCCCTAAGCCATGACTGGAAGAAGGAAGGATCCTCAGGTGCGCGCTTGTCGAGGACACCGGAGATGGCAGGGGAAGTGGCGGAAATAGAAGTATGCCCCAGTACGCGAAGAAGGAGAAGACAATATTGCCTGTTGCCTTCTCCTTCTTTGTTTTTACTCCAGGCTTTCCGGCACGCCGTAGTCACGTTCGGCGGCGTTGAGCACTGCCCTGACACGGGCACATGCCTCCTCAGAGAGGGGTTCCGGTTCCCATGTGGCGAGGAGTTCCTTCGCGGCAATGAGCGCGCGGCTTTCCATGTCGAGGTGCCCCGCTTCGTTCCAGCGGTCACGGGTAAGGCGGTCAATGAGTTTGGGCTTTGATTGGATATACATGTTTTCAAAGGTATTCATATGCGCGAGGAAATCACTGCGCGGGCCGACCTCCTTGATCACGTCCACGGAAAGCGTTTCATCGTTCACAACAATGCCATCCATGCTGAAAAGCATCATCTCGGCCATTTCGGCGTCCATCAAGAGCTGGCTGTAGCTGATGGTCATTCCCATCTCCAGCATACCGAGACCATAAATGATGTTGGCACCTGCCAGCATCGGCAACAGTCCGGTCAGCGTCTTTTCATGTCCGCTCTGGGCATCCCCGCATTTGCTGTCCCCCTATCCGCCCGCCGCCCAGGAGGGCAGCTTGTAATAGCGGGCCATAGCCGCGACCCCGGCGTTGAGCACGGCCAGTTCCGGCGTACCCACTACAGCCGCGCCGTAGCGCAAATCCATTGCCGTTGAGGAGCTTCCATAGATGAACTTGGCGCCCCGCCGAGTGGTTTGCGCAAGGACAAGCCCGGCGAGGGCTTCGCAGTTGTGCACGACCAATGCCCCGGCGAGGTTCACCGGAGTGGAGCCCCCCGCCATTCCCATTGAGAGCACGTTGACCGTCGCGCCGTTCCTGGCCGCCGTCATGATGACTTCGCATACGTCCGCCGTCAGTTTGAGCGGGCTGATCGGACAGGTATTGAAGGTCACTGGGCAGCGTTCCTCAAAGTTTTCCTCCCCACAGCGGCCTTCGCCATATCGATCATGTATTGGGTGAGTTTTCCGTTGCCGCCGCCTGTGAACACATGCTTGGTCGTGTTCATCAGCAGGGCTTCGTAGTTATGCAGTTCAGCCACCTGCTCGGGGTAGTCCTGCGCCCCTGCCATACGTTCACAAACCGGGATGACGTCGAGGGCGTCCACAACACGGGTGAGCTTCTCGACGTCTTTTTTGGTGGTGTTGCGTACCTCGCCGGTATCGGGATCGATAAGGTACACCGCCTCGCCGAAGTTTGTGAACATGACGCGCGTGCTGTCGAGCACCACGTCACGGTCCGGGGTGCGCCCTGCGAGGAGCAGGGTTTCGGGCGCACATGATACGGCATCCGCAACCATCCACTGAGGGAATCTGACGATGTCCTCGTCGATGACGGAAGCACCTGCCTCGACAAGCAGCGCACGGGCTTCGGGCGAGCCGATAAGCACTCCCGTATGCTCCAGCACTTCAAGGGTAGCCCGGTGGATAGCGTCCATCTCGTCCTGCGTGAAGACGTTGAGACTCATCCCGCCGGTGGTGAGGCTACCTGCTTTTTTCCAACGCTGTGCCATATGACCTCCTTGCTGGACTGTGAAGCCTTCCGCAAACAGTGGTATGCGGGAACGGCTAAACTAAAAAAGTATTACTTTTTAATATGTTAAAAGATATATTTAAAATATGAAAGATATTTCTGTTTATGATGTGCCTATGCTAGCCTAACGATGGGCCAAGAGCAAGTTCTTTTAAAATTTTATTTAATCATTTGAAATATAAAAATATTAATATGCATCCTCCCTAAAGAAAACTCTTTTTCGGGTGAGGTGTGCTTGCAAAAAAAGAGATAGTGATATATTTATCGTGCGTACATATATAAATCAATTCCATTCATATATGACACCGCATCAATAGCCAATAAGATAGAATTATTGAATAAATTTATGTGTACACATGTTTTGCTTGTCCCCTGATGAACACCTTTACGCAGTACGAAGGAGGTTTCCATGCATCGCTTTATGCGATTCCGCACATGACCCAACCAACGCCGTTCAAGGAGGTTCCACGCATTCCCCCAAAAATTGAGGAGCAGTTTTTATGGAAAGCGCCAACGATCCAAAGAAGTTCAGCATTCTTGGCAACTACGACAACAAGATTTTTTGGCCAGTGGCCATCTTGTACGGATGCATTATCGCCTATGCCATCATCGATCCCTCCGGAGCCGGGGCGACCTTCAGTTCCATCCAGCGTTTCATCATTGCGCATTTCAGCTGGCTCATCCTGCTTACCGGAGCGAGTGCCATCTTTTTCTCGGTCTGGATGGCTTGCAGCAGCCGTTTTGCAACAGTGAAGCTCGGTGCGGCGGACGAAAAGCCGGAATTCTCTTTCTTTGCATGGGTCGCCATGTTGTTTTGCGCAGCCCTCGGCACAGGTTTCGTCATCTTCGGGGCTGCCGAGCCGCTCTATCATCTGTTCACCGCCCCCACGGTCATGGATGCCGGGAGCGCTGGGGCCGTTCGGGGCGTCCCCGAGGCCATCCGGCTCTCCGTAGTGAACTGGGGGCTATTCGGCTGGCCGCTGTTCGCCGTCGGTGGATGGGCTATCGGGTATGCGGCCTATCGCCATAATAAACCTCTCCGTACTTCCACCGGGCTCTACGGCCTTCTTGGCGAGCGCTGCAACGATACCCTGGTCAGCAAGGCTGTGGACGTACTCGCCGCCATCGGCACTATCGGCGGCGTATCCATGATGATCGGCCTTGGGGTAGCCTCCATCAGCTACGCTTTTCAGATCCTCTTCGGCATTGAATTGGGCGCGACAGGCAAGTTCTCGATCATGCTTTGCTTCATCCTCACCTACATCATCAGCACGTCCACCGGCCTTGCGCGCGGTATGCGGTATCTCAGCGAATCCAATGGATACATTACCCTTGGCTTGCTCTTTGCGGTGCTCATTCTTGGCGCCACTCCTTTTACTTATGTGATCAACATGCTTATGCAGGTCGCGGGAGAATTCCTTTTCCGCTTGCCTCAGAACCTGCTCTGGACGGATGCCGGGAATTTTGAGCCGCGAGAGTGGTCGGGCTCATGGTTCATTTTCTATATCCTATGGAATATTTCGTATGTTCCGTTCACAGGCGGCTTCATCGCCCGTATCTCGCGTGGGCGCACCATGCGTGAATTTGTCTGTGGCACGGTACTTGTGCCCCTGTTCATGACTTTGCTGTGGTTCTCCGTATGGGGGAGCAATTCCTGCTATGAACAGCTCAAGGGCTTCCTGCCCCTTTGGGAAACCGTGCAGGGCAGCCCGGAACAGGCCCCTACATCCTGCTCGGCTCATTCCCGTTTGGCTCGGTGCTGTGCTTCATCGCCTTTATCTGCTTCTGCCTGTTCGCCATCACTACCGCCGACGCCGCTTCCCACTTCATTGCCCAACAGACGACCAACGGCATTGAAGTACCCCGCCTGACCATGCGCGTCTTTTGGGGCTGCACCATCGGGTTTACGGGCATCCTCTTCCAAGTCACGGGAGGCTTTGCGGCCATCAAGTCCCTTGCCATCGCGGCGGCGGCTCCTTTTGTACTTGTTACGTTTGCCTACATCATCTCCATCGTGAAGATGATGAAGCACGACAGGCAACAGGAGGAAACGGAGTAGGCGGGAACGTAGGCGGGGCAGCCTTTCCCAAAGGGGCGGCTGTATCCGCCTGCCATTCCGGTGCGGTTCCCCTTATGGGGCTGCCATACTGAAAAGGAGTTTGATATGTCCTATTTCAATAGAGAATTCAAAGTATTGAGCCGTGAACAACTGGAACGGGTCCATGCTCTGACGCTGGACATCCTGCGGGTCAAGGGCGTGTTGTTCCATTCGGAAGTTGCCCGTGAGATCCTCGCGGCACACGGTGCGAAAGTGGACGGAGCGTGTGTCACATTCCCGGCCTCCCTTGTGGAGCGTTGCCTTTCGCAATGCCCGGCCGGTTTTTGTGGCGTGCCCGTGATCCACAAAAAGCATTTATACGGGAGAAGGGCAGACGGATGTATTCGTCATGCAGGATCATGGCCCGGTCTATGTGCAGGAGCGCCACGGTGAACGCCGTCATGGGACCATGCAGGATGTAATCAATTTTTATAAGCTCGGGCAGACCAGCCGGGTCAATGCCATCGTCGGTCAATGTACCGTCGACCCCCATGAGGTGGATGGACCCAACAAGCATCTGCTCGTCACCCATCAGCTTCTCAGGCATACCGACAAGCCGATCATGTCGTGGCCGGTAGCGACCATTGAGAGAACGAAAAGGTCTTCAAGATGATCGAAATGGTCATGGGTGAGGGCTACCTCGCTTCCCACTATTTCGTTACGGCTTCCGTGTGCGCCCTTTCGCCGCTTCAGTACGCACAGGAGTCAGCCGACACCATCATAGCCTACGCCCGTGCCAACCAGCCTGTTACCGTGCTCACCGCTCCGATGACAGGAGTGAGCACGCCCATCAGTGACATTGGCGCTCTTGTCGCCCAGAATGCCGAACTCCTTGCGGGCATTGTCCTTGCGCAACTTGTGCAGCCCGGTGTTCCCGTTATCTACGGGACTGCCACATATGCCGCCGACATGCGCTCCGGGGCATTCATCACCGGTTCCCCCCTTTCCAACCTTATTGATCGCGCCGCGCTGCAGCTTGCCCAGTCGCTTTACCATATGCCCACCCGTACACTCGCGGGCAATACCGACGCCAAGGTGCCGGATATCCAAGCCGGATATGAAACAATGCAGAACTATATCCAGCTGCTCATGGGTGGCACCCATATGATTAATGAATGCCTTGGCATTCTTGATGGCATGATGACGGTATCTTATGAGAAATACATCATTGACGAGGAAATGCTGCGTCGTGTTGGTTGTATGATGCGGGGACTTGACACCAGTGAGGCTTCTTTTGACATGAGTGTGCTCCTCGAAACGCCGCATATGGAGCCTTTCCTGATGCACGAATCGACCCTCGCCGCCTGTTCCGGGCAATGGCAGCCTGATGTGGCTTGCTGGAGCAACTACGATACATGGTTTGCGGAAGGTTGCCCTTCCATTCTGGATAGGGCGGCGGAAAAATGCCGCGAGCGCCTGGAGTCCGCCCCTGACGATCTCCTGACCCCAAAGCTCAATCAGGAGCTTTCCGCATTTGCGGAGGCAACTGTTTAAGATGAATAGGTGACTTTTTGAGAAGAGCCCCGGACAGCCCATACTGCCGGGGCTTTCGCATTACTCTGTGCCTTTCTTCGCGGGCGTTTGGCTCTTGTTTATATTGCGGCATCCGAAGATGGCAAAGGGAGCCGATGCCTGGGCACAAGGATATCACCACTACGAGAGCATTTTATGCTCATGCTTTGGCATTGTCTCAGCGCAGGGCGCTCTGGCTCTCCCAAACTGCCCCAAATGGTGTAAGATGGTGGGTAATATGGGTGGTTCAATATTTTTTAGCATAGGATATAAAATGAACGCCTTTTGCGGGGAAAGGGGTGGGGCGTGAGTTGTCTTTTTGTGAAGAGCGGGTCATACTCGGAAAAACAACAAAAAACTCAGAGCCCGTGTGCTCGCCGGTACCCGTTCCTGAAGGGGACGGACGGAAGACTGTGGAGAGGAGTGTGGAATGGAGACGAAAGGGAATAAGCCTTCTTTAGGATGGGCGATCCTGTCGTTGGTGTTGCCTGTTGCGATGATCCTGTACGGCACGCTCGTTGTCGGCGTGCGGCCTCCCGTGCTGCCGCTCATCGGCGCCGTGGCGCTGGCCGGTCTTATGGGGCTGAAGACGGGCTACCGTTGGGAAGAATTGCAGGAAGGGATGTTTGAGGCGCTCGGACGCATCCAGATCGCCATCGCCATCCTTGCGCTGGTAGGCATGATCATCGCAGCGTGGCTCGCCTCGGGGACCATTCCCGCCATCATTTATTGGGGGCTGAAACTGATTGCGCCCGAACATTTCCTCCTGTCCGCCATGGTGCTGTGCTCGGTGGCTTCCATCGCCACAGGCACTTCATTCGGACCATGGGGACCATCGGCGTGGCGCTGCTCGGCGTTGGGCAGGCGCTCGGCTATCCCCCGGCCATGACGGTTGGGGCCATCGTTTCCGGCGCGTACATCGGCGACAAGATGTCTCCGGTATCCGACTCGACCAACATTACTGCGTCCGTCTGCGAAGTGCCGCTTTTCGATCATATCCTGTCCATGCTCTGGACGACGGTCCCGGCGTTCGTCGCGGCGGGGATCGTGTACACCGTGCTTGGTTTCTCCTTCGCGCAGGAACAGACCGCTTCGCTGGAAAGCCTCAACGCGATCCTCAGCGGCCTTGAAGGGCATTTCAGTTTGGATTTTGTGGCATTCATCCCGCCCATCCTGATGATCGCCTTGGCGTATAAGCGCTTCCCGGTCCTGCCGGTCATGGTGGCGTGCCTGCTCAGTGCCGTGGCCATCGCTGTGTACGAGGGCGTGGCCTTCAACGATCTCGCCAAGATGATGACCTCCGGCTACGTTTCCAAGACCGGCATCAAGCAGCTTGATCCGCTGCTGTCCCGCGGCGGCCTGCTCAGCATCATGCCGACGGTCCTGCTGCTGTGCTCGGGCATGGCCTTCGGCGGTATTCTGGAACGCTCCCGCGTGCTTGAAGTCTTGCTCGACGCGGTGCTGAAGGGTGCCCGTTCCGCTGTCCGTCTGGTCGCGTCCGTGCTGGCGGCGGCTTACATCATCAATTTGGGCACGGGCAGCCAGATGCTGGCGGTCATCGTGCCCGGCCGCGCCTTCCTCGACTCGTTCAAGAAGGCCGACATCAGCCCGCTCGTGCTGTCGCGCACCTGCGAGGACGCCGGGACCATCGGCTGCCCGCTGGTGCCGTGGAGCGTCCACGCGTTTTACATCGCGGGCGTGCTCGGCGTCAGCGCGTTCGATTTCGCGCCGTATGCATTCCTGAACTGGTTCGTCCCCATTTTCTCCATCCTGTGCGCCCTGACCGGCTTCGGCATCTGGCGTTTGAACGGCACGCCGGTTCACGGCTCCAGAAAAGCCTAAAGAGGACAACATGTCTCCGATCAAGAATGTGATTTTCATTATGCTGGATACGCTCCAGTTCAACTATTTGGGGTGCTACGGCAACACGAACGTCAAAACGCCCAATCTGGATCGTTTTGCCAGACAAGGGTTCCTGTTCGAGAACGCCTATAGCGAAGGGCTCCCTACCATTCCCGTCCGCAGGGCGATCATGACCGGGCGCTTCACTTTGCCCTATGCCGGGTGGAAGCCGCTGGATCTGAATGACACCAGCCTGACCGACATGCTGTGGTGCCGGGAAGTGCAGACGGCGCTGGTGTACGATACGCCGCCCATGCGCCTGCCCAAGTACGGCTATTCGCGCGGGTTCGACTATGTAAAGTTCTGCAACGGGCATGAGCTGGACCACGAGACGTTCCATAACGTGCCTCTGGACCCCGCCGTGAAGGCCGAGGACTATCTGTCGCCCGGCATGTTGCACAGGAACGAGGACGGCGAATACGACAGTTCGTCGCAGTCATTGATCCGGGAAGCCGAGTGCTACCTCAAGCAGCGTCAGTTCTGGAAGTCGGACGCCGACAACTATGTCAGCGTCGTCGCCCGGGAAGCCGACGACTGGCTGCGGCGCAAACGCGATCCGAAGCGGCCTTTCCTGATGTGGGTGGACTCGTTCGATCCCCATGAACCTTGGGATCCGCCGTCCGTCTGGGAAGGGAAACCGTGCCCGCATGACCCGGACTATCAGGGCAATCCGATGATCCTTGCCCCGTGGACCGAGGTCAAGGGCGTGATGACGGAAGAGGAGTGCGCCCATATCCGCGCCCTGTACATGGAAAAAGTGGAACTCGTGGACAAATGGATCGGCAACCTGCTCGATTCGATCCGCGAGCAGGGGCTTTGGGACGAGACGATGGTGATCATCACCTCGGACCACGGCCAGCCCATGGGCAACGGCGAACACGGGCACGGCATCATGCGCAAGTGCCGCCCCTGGCCCTATGAGGAATTGGTCCATGTTCCGCTGCTCATCCATGTGCCCGGCCTTGAGGGTGGGAAGCGGATCGAAAGTTTCGTCCAGAATGTGGATGTCACGGCGACCATGATGGATGCGCTCGGCTACGGGCAGTCCGCGCTTTCCGAAGCCGGGCATGAAGGCATCCAGACCTACGGCGCGGACGAGATGCACGGCATCAGCCTGCTCCCGGTCATGCGCGGGGAGACGGATACCGTGCGCGAGGTCGCCATAGCCGGATATTACGGCATGTCGTGGTCGCTCATCACCAAGGATTGGTCGTATATCCATTGGCTCAAGAACGATATCGACACCGACGAGATGAACCGCCTTTTCTATGACGGCTCGGGCAAGGGCGGCAACGCCGGCCGGCAGTCCGCCGAACTGGAGATGAAAGAGGAAATGTGGACGTGCGTTCAGGGGGCCGAAGTGACGGTGCCCGAGCAGGACGAACTCTATGACAGGCGGGCCGATCCGTTCCAGCTGAACAATCTGGCTGGCGAGCATCCCGAAAAGGCCAAGGAACTGCTTCAGCAGTTGAAGTTGTATATCGGTGAATTAAGGACCCTGTAGTTTAGGAAAAGGCGGGGGATTTCCCCGCCTTTTTTGTTTTGGGAAGACACGATGGCCGACCCCGTATATGTCGCTCTGGATTTTGAAACCGCCGACTATCAGCCGGACAGCGCCTGTGCCGTAGGGTTGGCGAAAGTGCGCGGCGGCGAAGTCGTCGACACGCTGTATAGCCTGATCCGTCCACCGAGGCGGCGTGTCCTGTTCACATGGGTCCACGGCATCACGTGGAAGGACGTGCAGGGCAGCCCCACGTTTTTGGAATTTTGGCCGCAGATGGCGTCGTTTCTGCAAGGCGTTACGCATCTTGTCGCGCACAACGCCCCTTTTGATCGGCGGGTGCTGGAAGCCTGCTGTCAGTCCAACGGCATAGCCCTTCCGGATCTTCCTTTCGTGTGCACGCTGCGGGAGTCGCGCAGGAAGCTCAAGCTTCCTTCCCACAAGCTTGATGCCGTTTGCCGTTACTGCGGCATCCCGCTTGATCATCACCATGCTGGTTCGGACGCCATCGCCGCCGCCCGGATTTTGATATATCTTCAAGGAGAGTCGCAGGGGGGAGAGTGAAAGAGTAGGGAACTGCTGGCACGGCCCACACCTTCCCTTTCCCCCCTTAAGCCGTTTGACCGATGGGGGCAATACGGAAGGGGATTCTGCCGCATGGTCGCTCTCACGGTCAGATGGATTGTGGAGCTGTTCCATGTTTATCGGGATGCGGCTTTTCTGTGCTTTTTTCCTCATAGGCTGTTGTGGCAGTGGGACGGTACCAAAGAAAACGCGCCACAGGATCAAGGGGGATTCCCTTGTCCGTGTGGCGCGTGTTTTTCCTGTGCTGTAATGTCGGCCCGGGGGAGGAACGCGTGGCGTTTTCCGGAGTAGGGAGGCTTATCAGTACACTTTGGGCATGGGGCCCGTTATTTCGATGTTGGCCGTCGTTTCCCAGTGGATCGTGTTTTCGATGCAACGGGAAAGCGCGTTGAGGCCGTCCCGGGTTTCCGCCGAAATGGGCAGGGCATCGGGCCATCTGTCGCGCAGGATATCGCGCATCTCGTCCTCCAGCCGGTCCCACTTGTTGAGGATGAGGATACGCGGAACTTCGTTCAGTTCCATATCGGCAAGGATGCCGTCCACAGCCGCGATCTGGCGGTCGAGCTCGGGATGCGAGGCATCGGCCACATGCAACAACAGATCGGCGGCTTCCAGTTCCTCAAGGGTGGCTTGAAAAGCTTCGGTCAATTCCTTTGGGAGGTTGCGGATAAATCCGACCGTATCCGCCAGCACAAGTTCGTGCTCTTCGGGGAAGCGGAGCCGCCGGGTGGTGGGGTCCAGCGTGGCGAACAGCTTGTCTTCCGCCAGCACCTCCGAACGGGTCAGGGCGTTGAGGAGCGTCGATTTTCCGGCGTTGGTGTAGCCCACCAGCGCGGCCACCGGCAAACCCTGCCGGGCGCGTCGGGCACGGGTAAAGGCCCGCTGCTGGCGCAACCCATCAAGCTCTTTCTTGATCTTGGCGATACGCTCACGGATGCGGCGCCTGTCCGTTTCCCAGCTTGGTTTCCCCCGGGCCACGGCCGCCGATGCCGCCCATGAGCCTGTCCATAGCCCGGTTTTTGCCCACAAGCCGGGGCTGCGTGTACTTGAGCTGGGCCATTTCCACTTGCAGCTTGCCCGCCCTGGTCGTGGCGCGCTGAGCGAAGATGTCCAGAATAAGCTGTGTCCGGTCGAGCACTTTGCGCTCGGTGACTTCCGAAAGGCTGTTGAGCTGGGCGGGCGTGAGTTCGCCGTCGAAGATGATCAGCGAGGCTTGGCCCTGCAAGGCCAAAATCTCAAGTTCCGTCAGTTTGCCTTTACCCAAAATATGCCGGGGATGGATGTCGGCTACCCGCTGGATAAGCGTCCCGGTCACCACGATGCCTGCGCTGCGCGCCAACTCCCGGAGCTCTTCGATGTGCGTTTCCTGTATGGCGCGGGGGAGAGGGGAGAGACGGATACGAGGATCGCCCGGGGGCTGTCCCCCGCCTCCGAAGCTTCGGAGAGCACACGGCCAAGCTCCTCTTCCAGCGAGACGGCTTCGGCGTTGAAATCGATGTCCACACGATCCCATGCGGTCATGGGGTGGATGCGGTAAGGCTTGCTGTCCGCGTTGGGGGGAAGCAGGTGCCCGCTCTGAAAGCTGACGGGATCGCCGTAATCGTTGACGGTCAGCACGGAAACGCTGTCCAGGCGCAGGAACAGCATGTCCATCAAGTCTTCTTGCGAAAGCCCGTCCGGAGAAAGGTGCGTGTGCATCAGGCGGATGCCGCGCAGACGGCCCGCCGCGCCGCGCCCGCGCGGCAATTCCGGGATCAGGATGGACGCGGGATCGCCCACGATAACCATATCCACCTTGCCCTGCCGATCGATGACGAGGCCGACTTGACGCCCGAGCGCACGTGAAAGGAGCGCGAGTTCGCGGGCCTGTTCCGTTGTGTAGCCGCCCTGTACGGGATATCGCCGTTGCCCCAGACGCGTCAGCGCCTTCATCTGGCTGGGCTTCAGGCCCGCCGTGTTGCCTTCCAGTCGCGTAGCTATGATCAGTGCCTCGTGTTTATGGATGAAAAACGGAGCTTGCCTCTTTCCAAGGTGCTCCCCTGTGATCCGATGGCGCGTGTTTCGGAGGCGTTGCCATCAACGGACACGCCGTATGATGCGGAAAAGTTACCTTTGAGTCAAACACGGAAATCCCGTCTCCCCAGCCGTACCTCGGAACGAACTCCTTCCGTGCGGCCTCCTCATCAGTCAAACGTCTTGGGAGGGGAAAGGGAGGGGCTTGGGAAGGGAAAGGGGAACCTTTCTGGAGAAAAGTTCCCCTTTCCCTTCCCCATATTTCTCTAGAACGGCACGTCGTCCATGCCGCTGGCCTCGGAAGGAAACGCCGGGCCCAGATCTTCGTAATCGTCCTGCCGCTGCTGCGGGCGCTGCTGGGGACGGCTACCGCCTCCCTGCTGAGTCGCCGCAGGACGGCGGGGAGCGCTGTAGCCGCCTTCGCTGCCGCCCGCGCCGCTGGGCATACCGCCCTGTTCGCCGCCGCGTTTATCGAGGAACTGGACGCGCTGGGCCTTGATTTCGGTGGTGTAGCGGTCCTGCCCCTGCTGATCCTGCCATTTGCGGGTTTGCAGGCTGCCTTCCACAAACACGAGGCTGCCCTTGGTCAGGTACTGGGAGCAGTTCTCCGCCGCTTTCTGGAACACCACGACGCGGTGCCACTCGGCACGGTCCACACGGTTGCCGTCGCGGTCCGTGTAGGATTCGTCCGTGGCGATGTTGAGCGTGCAGACGGGGCTGCCGCTCTGGGAATAGCGCAGTTCGGGATCGCGGCCGAGCCTGCCGATGATCATAACCTTGTTCAGCATAGTAACTCCTTGCAGGACGCCCTCTAGGGCTTGGGCGCCCGTTCGTTCAATGTGGCAAGTTCCTCTTCCAGCGTTTCGCTCAGCTCGTTGGCCTTGCGCGGTTCCCACTGGAAAAGCGCTTCCTCCAGATCCTTTTTGACGGCGGCGGCGCGCCCGATGCCTTCCCGAAGGCCCTCGGCGACGGCTTGGGGCCAGTCTTCGAACGAAAGGCCGTTTTCCAGCGCCGTCACCAGTTCCAGCACGCCGCGTTTCTCGTCCGGGTACTGGGGGCGGGGCCATGCCAAGGCCGTCAGAGCGGGCCATGCCCGGACGACGTCCTCTTCGCAGTACGTCCATGCGCTGACGCGGATCTGGAGGAGTTTGCCCATGTTATTCCTGCTCCTGCCATTCGGTCTGGACTTTCAGCACGACTTCTTCGATCTGCTGGAGCTGATCCGGGGGGCAGACGCCGATCAGCGGGCTTCCCGCATCCACGTTTTCATTGTGCTCGAAATATACCGTATAGATGAGCCCGTCCGGGCCGGTGTAGTACAGCGGCATTTCCCGCTTCATCCGGGAAACGATGAAGAGTTCCATGCCTTCGTAGACGGAGACGGAACGGCAGCCCGACACCTTGATCTTGGTGTCGATCTGGGGGACGAAATAATACTTGGCCCGCTCGGGAGCCACAAAAAGGTTGAGCGCCTGCTTGAGCAGGATGCGCAGCACCTCGTCCTTGGACAGGAAGTGGCGGATGGTGGCGAGCGGGGTGCCCGCCTGCACGTATGTCCCTTCCAGTTCGCTATGGATGGCGCAGACTTCGCCCTTCTGGACCGCGTTGAGCGGCTTTGGGTTGCGTTCGCGCGTGATGGTGGCGATGAGCGTTCCGGGCCGTTCCTTCCATGTGCCGTTCGGGCCGATGACCTTGTCTCCCAGCTTGAGCGAACCGAAGGTCACCACACCGGTATGCGGAGCGACGATTTCCTGTTCCTCAAAAGGGGAAGCCTTGATTTCTTCGAGAAGGCTTGTGACATCTAACATGCTGTTGACTCTCTTCTTGCAAAGGGGAAAGGCGGGGGACCGGGAATCCCCGGCCCCGAAGCCCCACGGCGGTTAACGGTAGTAAAGGTTGCGGCCGCCCATCGTCAGCAGGACCTGCTTCAGATTGGCGCGCGCCTCACGGCGATCCCATACACCCTGAATGTGCCCCCGCGCCAGTGCCTTATATGCGCTGTGGTAGTGGGGCTCGATGTCTATGCCCGTGGTTTCCTTGATGACGCCGCGTCCGGCGAACCCGAGGTTCGAGGAGCGCATGGCGTACTGGTAGGGCGAGCAGCCGAGGAAGCTCGCCACCGGCCCGGCGTAGGAATTGGTGTCGTACAGGACCGTATACAGGCCCCCGGCATTGATGTAGCGGCGCACCGCCACCGTGCAGCGGGGCATCTGGATGACGCCGTGTGTGCCTTCCTGAATGCGGATGCCCGCCGTGCCGTGCACATAGGCGAGAAGCGGGTAGCGCTTCTTCATGGCCAGTTCCGCGGCTTCCACAAATTTGGTGCCTTCGGCGGAACCGACGGAGCCGCCGCGGAAAGTGCCCGCGAACAGGGCGACGATCATCTTGGTGCCGTCCAGCTTGGCTTCGAAGGTGATGCAGCCGCTCTTGAGCTTGGTACGTTCCCGCGCTTCGGCGAGGCGGGCGTCGAAACCTTCAAACTGCAAGGGGTTGCTGGCTTCCACTTCGCCGTTGAATTCGCGGACGGAATCCTCGTCGAACACGTTCTTGACGAACCACTGGTATTCCATCGGGAAGTGGTGGCCGCACCACGTGCAGACGCCCGCGAATTCGCCGTACAGATCCGGGGACCACAGGTCGAGGCAGCCATGCGTGCCGGCATTCGGGCAGGTGATGGCGCGGTCTTCCTTGGCGCGGGGGCTGATGTACGTCCATTTGCCCTTGCGGGATTCGCTTTCCTCGTCCCAGTCGGAAAGCGTGGTCAGGTTGCGCACGGTTTCCGGTTCGATGGAGGGGCGCTGATCTCGCGGGATGCGGCAGAAGGGCGCGGTCAGGCGGCGCTTCAGCAGGTGCATCTCGGACGTCATTTCGTCCATCAGATAGGCGAATTTGCGCTGATGCTTGGTGATGAGCGCATATTTGATGCGGGCGGAGATGTTGCCCCACGACTCGCGCATACTGTTGCGCATCTTGTTGAGGAAGGGGCGGCGGTCGATGTAGGCCCCGCGCGAGAGGCGGAGGAATTTTTTCTGGCGGCGCAGGACAAGGCGCTCGCGGGCTCCCTGGCTGAGGTGCCAGCGGATATACATCTCGTCGAGGTTGATGTCGTCGCGGCTCATGCGGCGGAGCAGCGCGCCGCGGAACATGCCCGAGCGCACGGACAGGACGGTCTCGTCGGTGGCCCGGATGATTTCCTGCCGCAAGGTGCGGAAGAAGTCGTAATGGTACGGGCGCGCGCCGAGGCTGGGTTCCTGAATGACCCTGTCGATATAGCCGAACTGGAGGTTGTCCTCGGCGGTGATGTGCAGCTGGGTGGCGCAGCGCTCGATGAGCTCGGGGGTGGCGCGCTGTCCGGGCTTCAGGCGGCCTTCGATGGCCGCAGCGCCTTCGGGGGAAATGACCGAGTAGTAGCCGTGCGAGAGCATGAGGCGGCGGTCCGCCAGCGAAATGGCTTCGGCGCCGCCGGAACCGCCTTCGGAGAACACGGCGACCATAGGCACGGTGAGCCCGGCCATTTCATAGAGGTTTTTCGCAATCTGCTGCGCCGCGCCGGGCGTGTCCTCGATGGGGAAGGAGCCGGGCGTGAAGACATAGGTATGGATCGGGATGCCTTCGGTTTCCGCGACCTTCATGTACTGGAGGGCTTTGGAGTTGCCCCACGGCTTGACGGAGCCACCGTTGCGGAATTCCTCGCCGTGGCCTTTTTCCTGGCCGATGACCATGATGAGCTGGTTGTAGGTCTTCTTGCCGCGGCGGCGGGTGATGGTGGCGCGGGCGATGAGCATACTCGGATCGATGCTGTGCTCTTCCTGACCGCCGATTTCCGTGAAGTTGTCGTACACGTTCTCAAGGATGTCACGCAGGCAGATACGCTGCGGGTGGCGGACGATGCGCACCTTGTCCATAGGCTGGATCTTCGTTTCCAGCTTGCGCTCCATGAACGTGAACAGTTCTTCCAGCGTGGTGAGCTCCGCGTCCGGATCGGACTGGATGCCCTCCGTGGCGCGGCGGAAGAATTCGTTCAGGCGGTTGTGCAGCAGCTCGATGTCTTCCGGGTGCTTGCCGTCAAAGATATCCCGGATATAATTGAGGCGTTCGCTCAGATGATGTGCTCTTTTTTCGATATCCATGCTGTATCCAGTAATCCGCTAGAAGCGGAGAATGCGGCCCGTATTGGCCCGGAGGAAGTTGACGTTGGACTTCAGTTCGCCGGACTGGTTCTCACCCTGCAGGGTCAGCTCGTCGAGGAACTGCATACCACGTTCCTTGGCCTGTTCGAGGTTTTCGCCCCAGATGATGGCAAGCGCGAGGTTCGGGTCGAATTCCGTGGGGATTTCGTACGACTCGTCCGTGGGCACGTGCGTGTGCATCTTGAGCCAGGGATGGCTCGGCCAGCCGAAGGCGTCGATACGGCCGACCCACGGCGTGAAGCGGTTGTCGGGATCTTCGGCGATGAGGCGGTATTCGATGCCCACGCCTTCAAAGGTGATGTCTTCCTGCGTATAGCCGAGGGGTTCGCCGAGGCCGATGCGGATCTGCTCGGCGACGATGTCGACGTCGCCCTGTCCCTTGACCTTGGAAATGCGGGCGGAGACGCCGTTTTCCACCTGAATGCGGGTGTTCACTTCCATAAGGAAGGGGCTGCCGTCCTTGGTGACGATCCATTCCCATGTGCCCACATTGTCGTAACCGACCTTGCGGGCCAGCGCGAGGGAGTGGCGGGTGATGTCTTCCAGCAGCTTGTCCGCGTCGAAATCGTATTCGATGGACGAGGAGTCGAAACCGGGCGCGACTTCGATACGCTTCTGGAGGCCGGTGGACTGGATCGAGCAGTTGCGGGTGCCGAAGTGGACCGGGTTTTTGCCGCTCCGGTCGGAGACGATCTGCACTTCAAGGTGGTTGAAGCCGCAGATGCGCTGTTCGATGAGCACGCCTTCGTCCTTGAACTGGCGGAGCGCGTAGTTGCGGATACGCCGGTACACGGAGCGGAACTGATCGATGTCGTACACTTCCTCAATGCCCATGCCGCCGCCGCCCGCGGAAGCCTTGACGAGGACCAGCGGGCGGGTGATGCCCTGCTGGAGCTGGAAGTCGTAAAGGCTCCTGGCGATTTTTTCGGCTTCCATTTCGTCGTAAATGGGGCGGTCGGAACCGGGAACCGTGGGCACGCCGAGGCTGCGGGCAAGGCGTTTGGTATTGATTTTATCGCCGAGCTCCCGGATGACCCGCCATGAGGGGCCGATGAAGATCAGCTTGCGTTCTCTGGTAGTGACCCGGCGGGCGAAGCGGAAGTCTTCCGCGAAGAAACCGTAGCCGGGGTGAATGGCCGTGGCGCCGGCGTCGTCGGCGACGGACAGGATTTCGTTGGCGTCGTGATAGGAGGACACCTGATAGAGGGATTTTTCCCCACCAAGTTCTTTGGCGATGCGTACGTGACCGGAATGGATGTCCTCGGCCGTATGCACGCAGACGAATTCCAGGCCCAGTTTACGGCAGGCCTGAACGATGCGCACGGCGATTTCTCCTCGGTTGGCTACGAGGACTTTATGTTCTGTTTTCTCCACCGTTGTACCTCATGCATGATTTGTAGGCTTCGGAGCGGCGCGCTGCCCGTCGCCGGGCGACGGGCCCGGTATGGATTTTCTCCTGCTCCGTTCCCAGCTTGCAGATGCGGAGAGCTCCTGCGGGTCTGACAGTATCGCCTAAATCAGGGCCGTTAGCAATCGCTCTGCTAGGGGATTCAAGATTTTTTCGGAAAATGGAAGCCTTTTTGCATGGGCTAGCTTCCGGTTTCGAATGACTATTTCGGAATACGCCCTTAGATGCGTAAAAAAAGTGTACGAACAGGGTTTACTTTTGGTATTGGTGACCCCATGTTGATGCCTGAATCGTTGCGCGTGCCTCCGACGGGCGTTCCGTTTGCCAGCGGGATGCGGCGGAGGGCGCTTCACTTTCTGCCCTGTAATGAGGAAATGGCATGGAATCGATGTCTGTATTGGAGCGTTTGTCCGAACTGTTGCCCGCCTTGCCGCCGGGCCTCATCGAAGCATGGGGCCAGCTTGTGCTGTTCGCCGTGCCGGTATGCTTATACCTCGCGGCTGTCGTTTTGCCTTTTGTGGTGCTCTACGGACTGATCCGCGCCCATTTCGGCAGGAGGAGCCTGCTGGAGCGCTGTTCCCGCCAGCAGGCGCGGTTCGCCAATTTTCTGAACTGGCTTTTCCTTGTGTGCTTCGTGGCCCTCGGGCTGTCCAAGGTCGTCCCCTACGAGACGTTCCCCCCGCTGTATCAGGCGGGCCTGTACCTTTCGGCGGGCCTTCTGCTTGGCGGCACCATCATCTGGACCGTCGTGGTGGCGGCGTGGAAGCCGCTGCGCGGTTGGCCCGTGCTGCACGGTTTCCTCGCGTTCCTGACCGGAAGCAGCCTTGCCTGCCTCCCCATCATCGGGCTTATTCTGGGCCGCGTGGCCTTGCAGGGCACGGAGCTGCCGCAAGAGAACGACCTTCAGACGCTGATCGGTCTCCTGCTGCCTTCCGCCAGTGATCCTTTCTGGCTGTACTTTGGGCTGATCCACTTCCTTGAGGTCGCCTCCGCAGGGGCTCTGGGGCTGTTCTGGCTTCTCGTCCGGCGGAAGATCGACGATTTCGGGCGCGACTACTACGTCTTCGCGGCCAACTGGTGCGGCGAGTGGGCCGCGTGGGGCGGCTGGTTCTCTCTGATCATGGCGGGCGTGCTGTGCTTCATGCTGCAAACGCAGGATCTGCTGACGCTTGAAAATCAGGGGGCGCTCCTGTTCGTCGCCGCGTTGTTTGCGGCGCTGCTCATCCCCTCCGTTATCTGGACCGTCATCGCCCGGAGCGCGACGCCGATGCGCCATAAGATCGGCATGATCTTCTCCCTCCTGCTCCTGGTCGTCGCCATCGCCAACAGCGGCGTCCTCGTACTGCTGTAGCGGGCCGGGAAGAGCCTTTACTCTTCCCCGCAAGAGGCCCCGTCCGTCTTCTCCCATCAACTACGCAGATCATCCACTTACGAGAATGAGAAAGCCCGTGCGGAACAGACCAGCACGGGCTTTCTTGCCTGTTACGGCAACACATTTGAACAGGGATTCGATAAACGCGAAAGTCTTTGGAGAGGAAGGGGAGAGTTTTGGAGAGGGGAAGGGAACCTTTCTCCAGAAAGGTTCCCCTTCCCTCTCCAATCTTAAACTTTATTTCCCAGGGCTGGCGATCTTTTTCTTGCCGGCGGACTGGTAGCGCTTGAGCGCGTTCAGCTCGGCTTTGCGCAGACGGATGGAGTGGGGGGTCACTTCGACCAGCTCGTCTTCACGGACGAAATGCAGGGCGTGCTCCAGCGTCATGGGGCGGACGGGCGTCAGGACAACGGCTTCGTCCTTGCCGGATGCGCGCATGTTGGTGAGCTTCTTTTCCTTGGTGGGGTTCACGTCGATGTCGTTGTCGCGGTTGTGCTCGCCGACGATCATGCCTTCGTAGACGGGATCGCCCGGCACCACGAAAAGCTGGCCGCGCGGCTCAAGGTTGAAGAGGGCGTAGGCGACGGCATTCCCGGCGCGGTCGGACACGATGGAGCCCGTGAAACGGCTCGGGAAATCGCCGCGATGGGGCTCGTAGCCCTCGAGCAGGGAGTTCATGATGCCCGTGCCCTTGGTGTCGGTGAGGAACTCGTCGCGGTAGCCGATGAGCCCGCGGGACGGAACCGAGAATTCCAGACGGACGCGGCCCGTGCCGTTGTTCACGCAGTTGACCATGCGGCCCTTGCGCTGCGCGATCTTGTCGGTCACGACGCCCATGAAGTTTTCGTCGCAATCGACGTAAAGCTGCTCGATGGGCTCAAGGAGCTGCCCGTTCTCGTCCCGCTTGAAGATGACTTCGGGGCGGCCCACGCAGAGTTCAAAGTCTTCGCGGCGCATGGTTTCGATGAGGATGGCCATCTGGAACTCGCCGCGGCCCTTGACGATGAAGCTGTCCTTCTCGTCGGGCTCCTCAATCTTGATGGCCACGTTGATGAGGGCTTCCTTGAGCAGGCGGTCGCGGATCTTGCGGGACTGGACGTTCTTGCCTTCGCGCCCGGCGAGAGGCGAGGTATTAATGGTAAAGCGCATGGCTACGGTGGGCTCGTCAACACGGAGGCGCGGGAGCACGCGGATGTTTTCCTTGGTGCAGATGGTGTCGCCGATGGCCACGTCGTCCATGCCCGCGATGATGACGATGTCGCCGGGCATGGCTTCCGTGATGTCGACGAGGCGCAGACCCTCGTAGGCTTGCAGACGGGTCACGCGCAGGGGCACGGGGACGCCCGCTTCATTGACGCAGACCATCGCCTCGTTGGAGCGCACCGTGCCGTGCAGGCTGCGGCCCACGGCGAGGCGGCCGAGGTATTCGGAGTAGTCGAGGTCCGAAACCAGCATCTGGAAAGGTTCCTCGGGATCGTAGGACGGGCCGGGGACCACTTCAAGGATGGTTTCGAAGAGGGGGGAGAGGTCCACGCGGGGGGCGTCCAGTTCGCGCATGGCCACGGCGTCGCGGCCGATGGCGTAGAGCACCGGGAATTCAAGCTGTTCTTCCGTGGCGTCGAGATCGATGAACAGGTCGTAGACTTCGTTCAGCACTTCCTGCGCGCGGGCGTCCTTGCGGTCGATCTTGTTGACGACCACGATGATCTTGAGGCCGCGTTCCAGCGCCTTGCGGAGCACGAAACGGGTCTGGGGCAGGGGGCCTTCCGCAGCGTCGACCAGCAGGATGGCGCCGTCGGCCATGGACAGGGCGCGCTCGACCTCACCGCCGAAGTCGGCGTGGCCGGGGGTGTCGATGATGTTGATTTTCACGCCGTTCCAGCTCACGGCACAGTTCTTGGCGGAGATGGTGATGCCGCGTTCCCGTTCCAGATCCATGCTGTCCATGACACGGTCATCGACCTGCTGGTCGCTTCGGAAAATCCCGCTCTGGCGGAAGAGTGCGTCCACGAGCGTGGTCTTGCCGTGGTCAACGTGAGCAATGATGGCGATATTACGAAGCTTTTCGTTACGAACGAGATCTTTCAAGAAAGTATCCTCATGGAGATTGGCCGGACGAGACCGGAAGGGCAGGCCGGAAAAAGGGGCGCGTCAACAATGACGGAATCGGTATCTGTACACCGTTTCGCCTTGTTACGCAAGCGGCTGTAAAAACGCATTCCCAAATGGAAAGGGAGGCGGGGTGTTCCCCATGCACCCGGAGCCCGGAAAACGTCCCGCATACGGAAGGCGTTTCCGGTGGAAAACGTCCCGCCTGTACGCCGGGGCCGAAACACGGTAGAGGGGAAGCATACGGCATCGGGCCGTATGGGAGGATGACATGAACGTGGAAATCGAGCGAAAATTTCTTGTCAAAAGCGAGGCATGGCGCGGGCTCGCCGAAGGCGTGCGGTTCCGGCAGGGCTATTTGCAGACGCACCCGTGCACGGTCCGCGTGCGTACGGAAGGCGAACGCGGCGTTTTGACCATCAAAGGGCAGACACGGGGCTTTTCCCGTGAGGAGTTCGAGTACGAGATCCCCCGCGGGGACGCCGACAGGATGCTCGACACGCTGGCGCTGCCATCCCTCATCGACAAGATCCGCTATAAAATCCCCTATCAGGGCTTTGTCTGGGAAGTCGACGAGTTCCTCGGGGACAACGCGGGGCTTGTCGTCGCTGAAATCGAACTTTCCGACGAGGGGCAAGCCTTTGAGCGGCCCGGCTGGATTGGGGAAGAGGTGACGGGCGACCGCCGGTATGCCAATTCCGCGCTGGCGAGCCGCCCGTTTTGCATGTGGTAGGCTGATTCCCCGGCACCATGCGGAAGCTTTATGGGAGGGGCTTTTCCGGGGAAAAGCTTTTCCTTTTGTTCCCCAAAACCGTCGGACGGATCGGGTCCGTCCCCTTTCCCAAAAGCTTTCGCGTTGATGGAATCCCAGGGCGCGGCGTTTCCTGAACCGGGCTATTTGCCCTCTTCGTCCTCCAGATCGAACTGCTTGATCTTGCGGAACAGGGTGCGGCGGTCGATGCCGAGGATATCCGCCGTTTCCGCCCGCTTCCAGTCGTTGCGGCGGAGCGTTTCGAGCAGGTATTCCCGCTCGAAGCGGTCCAGCGCCGAGGCCAGCGGTTCCTGCGGCAGGGCCTGGCGGTGTTCGGCCTCGCCGGTGCCTGTCTGTCCCCCTGCGGGAAGCTGCCCCGAGCCGACCTGCAATGTGCCGAGCTGGACCTTGCCGAGCGTCAGATAACGGTACAGCGTATTGTGCAGCTCGCGGATGTTGCCCGGCCAGTCGTACTGCATGAACGCCTGCATGACCTCGCCGTTGAGGGCGGGGAGATCCCCGACGCGGGGATAGGCGTTGAGGAAGTACTCGATGAGCAGGGGGATGTCCTCCTTGCGCTGGCGCAGGGGGGGCAGGTGGATCGGGATGACGTGGATGCGGTAGAAGAAGTCCTCGCGCATCTGCCCCGAGGCGACCCGTTCGGCCAGATTGCGGTTGGTGGCGGCGATGATGCGGAAGTTGGGCTTGTGCAGGTCGGAGCCGCCGACCGGGGTGAAGCCCTGCCCCTCGATGGCGCGGAGGAGCTTGGTCTGGGCGGAAAGGCTCAATTCCCCGAGTTCGTCGAGGAAAAGGGTTCCGCCGTCGGCCCGGTCGAGGCAGCCCTTGCGGTCGGCCAGCGCGCCCGTAAACGCGCCTTTCTTGTAGCCGAAGAATTCGCTTTCAAAGAGGTTTTCGGGGATGGCCCCGCAATTCACCGCGATGAACGGCTTGTCGCAGCGGGCGCTGCATTCGTGCACGGCACGGGCGGCCAGCTCCTTGCCCGTCCCGGATTCTCCGAACACGACCACGCAGTCCTCCGTGGCCCCGGCGCGGGCGATGAGTTCAAACACCTCGCGCATGGGCGGCGAATCTCCGACGATGTTGTTGAAGCAGCGGGCCTTGAGGCGCTCGCGGAGCTCTTCGTTTTCCCTGCGGATGCCGAGCTCGTTCTTTTGCTTTTCCGTAATGTCGTTGACGAGCCCTTCAATGGTGATGAGCGTGCCCGAGGCGTCGAACGCGCCCGAGGACTGCTCCCACACCCATTTTTCCTCGCCCCACGCCGTGATGATGCGGTAGACGAGTTCCCAGCGTCGGTGCTCCTTGAGGGCCGTTGCGATGGCGCTGCGGATGGTTTCGCGGTCCTCTTCGTGGGCGATGTCCAGGAGGCCGAGGCGTTCCTCGCCCATGAACCTGTCCGGTGCGTACCCCGTCAGGCCAAGGACGCCGTCGCTGACGAAGCTGACCGCGCGGCGGGCGTCGGGGATGCCTCCGATGACGGTTTCCCGGTAGGCGAGGCCGGGCAGGTTGTCGAGCAGGGCCAGCAGCTGGCGGCGGTGCTCGTCCAGCTCCTTGCCGATTTCGGCGTTGTGGCGTTTGAGCTGCTCGCGCATCTGCTTGTTCATGATGTGCGTACGCACGCGTGCCAGCACCTCGGCGTCATGGAACGGCTTGGTGATGTAGTCGACGCCGCCGACCTCGAACCCCCGCGTTTTCTGGCTGGGATCGTCCACGTAGGAAATGAAGACCACGGGGATGTCGCACAGCCGGGGATCCCGTTTGATATGCTCGCAGACGGCATAGCCGTCCATGTCCGGCATCATGACGTCGAGCAGTACCAGATCAGGGATCTGTTTACCCATGTATTCCAGTGCTTTTGTCCCGCTTTTGGCGACGCCGAGCCGGTATTCCCGGTTCAGCTTGCTGACGAGTATCCGCAGGTTGGTGGGATCATCGTCCACGACGAGGACAAGGGGCTTTTCGTATTCCGTTTCCATAAGCAGAGGCTCCATCACAGCGTATCCGGGGGAAGCAGCGCCAGCGCTTCGTCATAATCGTAGAAATCGATCGCCTGCTGTAGTTTTTCCATCAGAGCAGATGGAAGGAAAGCCGTCAACGGCATGAGCGCCTCCGCGATCCGCTCGGGATCGGCAAGGGCCAGCATCTCCTTAAAATGTTGCAACTGCGCTTTTTGATCTTCATCCAGCGTTCCGGCCTGTACGGGCTGGGGCGGGGCTTCCTGCGGCTGCGGCGTTTCAGGGAGGGCTTCCAGTACGGATGTCTGCACGGTGGCGAAGGCCTCCTCCAGCGCGCCGAGCAGCGGGGAGAAGGTCTGCGCCAGCGCCGCCGTTTCGACGGCGGCGTTCCCCGATTGCCTGACGAACTGCTTGAGCGCGAGCTCCAGAGCGTGGGCGTCCTGCTGCACGGCGATGGCCCCCCGTTGGCGGATGCGCCTTTCAGGTTGTGGGCCTCGCGGATGAGCCATTCCCACGCCGGGCGGCACAGCGCCTGTTCGGGCATGGCGGGATCGAGGTACAGCCCCCTTGCGCAGGGCGGGCAGGGCTTCGGAGGTGTTGCGCACATAGCCCCGCAGGATTTTCTGGTACGTCTCCGGCGAAACGTTGAGGCGTTCGATGGCTCCGGCGTCGAGGCAAGGGGGCAGGGCCGTGTTGTTGAGTACGATGGGGGCGGAAAGTGCCGCGGATTCCGATCTGTGCGTGGCCTGTTCGGGCTTGCGCGGCAGGATTTTGTTCGGGAGCAGCGCCCGCAGCGTGCCGAATAGGGCTGCGCGGCTGAGGGGCTTCGAAAGGTACCGGGCGATCCCGGCGAAAGCGCCCGCATTTTGTCTTCGTGCATGGCGTGGGCCGTGATCGCGACGATGGGCAGCCCTTCGAGTTCGGGCATGGTGCGGATGATCCGGGTGGCCTCGTAGCCGTCCATGACCGGCATCTGGACGTCCATCAGGACGAGATCGAAGCGTTCGCCCCGCTGCGCGCCGACCCTGAGCGCGTCGAGGGCCTGTTTGCCGTTGCTGACGATGGTGAGCTGGACGCCCGTGTCCTCAAAGAGCGCTTCCATGATTTCCTGGTTGGTGGGGTTGTCTTCCGCCACCAGGATGCGGACGTCATGGAACAGCGGCGTTTCCATCGGCGAGGGCTGGGGATGCAGCCGCCCGGAGTAGGCCACGAGGCAGGGCTCGTTGAGCGAGACGATGGATTCGTGCAGCCCGCGCAGGGTCACGAGGGACAGGATGGCGACCTGCCCGTCGTGCTGGGCGGCGTCCCGGTTGGATACGGAAAGGATCTGCTCGCCCGCGTGCTCGTCCATGAGGATGGCGGGGATGGTGCGCCCGAAGGCCGTGCGCAGCGCGCGCAGGGCATACAGCGTGTTGGGCTCCGAGAGCTTGCGGTCGAGGAACAGGAGGTCCGGCTGCTTCTTGGGCAGCTCCTGCGCCTTGCGTACGGCTTCCTCCGTGTTTGTGGCCGTAAGCGCATCAATGCCGAGGGCCGAGAAATGGCGGCAAAGGATTTCCGTCTGGAGCGGCGAGGCGCTGAGGACGAGTGCGTGGATGGGCTGGGCCGGCGGGGGCGGCAACTGCGCGGTCGCTCCCGAGTCGGGCTGGGTGCACAGCGGGATGGAGAACGCGAAGGTGCTGCCGACGTTGGGTTCGGATTCCACCCAGATTTCGCCATGCATCATTTCGACGAGCTGGCGGCAGATGCACAGGCCGAGGCCGGTCCCGCCGTGGCGGCGCGTGGTGGAGGCGTCAACCTGCCGGAAAGGCTGGAAGAGCTGGCCGAGGAACTCGGGCGCGATCCCGACGCCCGTGTCGCGCACGAAGCAGATGATCTGCACGCGCCGCTGTTCCGGGCAGGTGTCGGAAGGCAGCGGTTCGGCATGGCCCTGCTTGAGCGTCACGCAGATCTGCCCGCCGGGGCCGGTGAATTTCACCGCATTGGTCACGAGGTTCATGATGATCTGCTGGAGGCGCCCGGCATCGCCGATCAGCGCGATCTGCATGTTCGGGTCCATGTCTACGACGAGCTCGATGCCGCCCGCGTGGGCGTTGTGCAGGGCCACGGTGCAGACGTGGTGCACCACGTCGTCCAGCATGAACGGGGCCTGCTCAAGCTCAAGGTGCCCGGCTTCGATTTTCGACACGTCGAGCAGGTCGTTGATGATTTCAAGAAGCGCCCGCGAAGACTGGAGGATGGCCCGGAGGTAGCGGTGTGGCGGGGTCTTTTCCTTGAGCAGGGCGAGCTCGGCGAACGCCATGATGCCGTGCAGGGGCGTGCGTATTTCGTGGCTGATGTTGGCGAGGAACTGGCTTTTCGCCGTGGTGGCGGCGTCGGCGGCTTCCTTGGCGAGCTGGAGCTCGGCGTTGATGGCCTGCAGGTCGCGCGTGCGCTCGTTGACGCGGTGCTCCAGTTCCACGTTGGACTGCTCCAGCATGGCCCGGCTTTCCCGGAGCTCCTTTTCGGCGCGGTCGTATTTGGCCAGCTCCTGATTGAGCTGGGCCGTCCTGCGCGATACCTGCCGCTTGAGGGAGAAGTTCCAGTAAAGGACAAAGGCAAACACCGTGAACAGCACTTCCGCCGCAAAGAGCATCATCCAGATGGTCTGCTTGGAAAACGCCTTTTTCTCGTAGGGCTGGAGCCACTTCTGGGCAATGATCCTGCGCTCTTCCGGCGTGATCTTGCTGAGTGCCTTGTTGATGATGCTGTGGAGCTCGGGCCAGTCCTTGCGGATGCCGAAGGCGTGCCCGTAAGGCGCGTCGATGGAACCGGCGGCGCGGAGGTTGCGGATGCCGCTGTTGTTGATTTTTTCCGTGATGTTGAACTGGTAGTCGATCATGGCGTCGACTTCGCCGAAGGCGACTTTCTGCAGCCCCTCCAGCGTGTTTTTGACGGGCACGGGCGTTATCTCAGGGTGCAGCTCCTCAAGGAAGTCGTGCCATGAATACCGGTTGACCACTGCGACCCGTTTCCCGGCCAAGTCCTTGAGCCCGTCTATGCTCGGTTCCGTTTCGTCCGTGGCGGCCCCGCGGGTCACGCTCTCGCCCTTGGTGGGCTGCCTGGTCACGATGATGCCGGGCAGCACGATATAGGAGGGCGTGAACAACATATATTGGGAGCGGTGCTGCGTCTCGGCGGCGGCGATGTACATGTCCACCTTGTGGGACGTGGCCATGTCGATCGTGTTGGTCCAGTCGGAGGGGGGCGCGATGCGGAAGGAGAGCCCCGTCATCTTGTGGAGGATACGGAGGTAGTCCGGGCCTATGCCGGTATAGCGGCCTTCGGCGTCGAATTTTTCAAGCGGGTAGAAGTCGGGATCGACGCCGACCCGGACCGTATGGTTCTTGCTGAGCCACAGGCGCTCCTGGGGTGTGAGCTCGTCGGAAATGGATGCCTGCCGTTCCATGACGGCATCCACGGGATCGACGTCCCGTTCGAACAGGTTGTCCTGCATGGCTTTCAGGACGAGAAAAACCTGCGTCGCCACGAGAAACACGCCGAAAAGAAGGACTGTCAGCAGACGCACGCGAACCTCATACAACTCGGAACGGGTGAGGGAGGATCAGCGGGCGGGGAAGATGCCCGCCGTTCCTCCAAAAAAAGAGACAAGCCCGGAACGTCCCACATCGGCGTACCCCGGGCTTATGGAGCATGCGGGAATCCGGATCAGTTCTTGCCGAGGCCGGAAAGGTACTCATGGGCGGCGGTCAGCACGTTCGGCATGAGTATTTCCCCGGCTTTGGGGTTGCACTGGGCCATGGCGATGCACGCGGCCAGATTGTCCCGGACGCGTTCCGCCATGTGGCGGGCCTGCGTCTGGGGCGTCAGGGTTTCCATATGGGCTTCAACCTTGGCGAGGGCTTCTTGGGCCTGTTCGAGCTTGTTGGGCATGAGAGATCATCCTTGCGCAAAAGTGTTTCAGAAAGGCGACTATAACGCAGGCCTTGCTGCTTTTCAAATAAGATCATTCCGTGGGCTGTCGAGGCCCCTTTTCCTTCCCTTCCGCCGCGCGTTCGCGTATCGCCGCGGAAAGCTTTTGGATAATGCGATCATAGTTGTCGGGCTGATGCGGGACGCGGCAGAGGGTGCAATCCTTTATGCCGTTCGCGTTCCAGCGGGGCGTGCCGATGCATTCCGGCAGGAAATAGAGGGGGCAATAACAGAAAAGACAGTTGAATGTCTCAGGATCCGCGTTGGGATGGCACGGAAAGTGGGCGCAGGACGTGTTCCTGAAAAAGCGTGAGCTGTTCTTCATGGCTGTTTCCTTAAACAGTACCAGTGTTTTTCGGGTGACCGCATTGACAGAATGCAGGGCTTCTTATATGCACAAATAAACATATCCGCTCTTCCAAGCAGGGCGGGATAGGTGCACGTCATCGGGAGCCGTTTTTGTACGGAACCGTGCCTCAAGGGTGCGGAGTATCGGCTTTCGAATGTATTCATCAAGCAGGCTACAGGGGAACCGGCGAAAAGGGAACAGTCTCTTTCGCCCGGGTATCCAGAAACCCTCCGGTTGGGCCCGTCTGGCGGGCTGGCCGTGGAATCAAGGAGTGGCACATGATTTCCAAGACTCTCATTGTGAATGGCATGACGAAAACGCTGCTGGTGAATCCGGAAGATTCGCTGGCCGACGTGTTGCGCGGACAGCTTCTGCTGACCAGCGTGAAGGTCGGATGCGGCACGGGTCAGTGCGGTGCCTGTAATGTGATTCTGGACGGCAAGCTGGTACGTACCTGTACGCTGAAAATGAAACGCGTTGAAGACGGGGCCGCCGTCACCACCCTTGAAGGTATCGGCACGCCCGAGCATATGCACCCGCTGCAGCTTTCGTGGATGTTCCACGGCGGCGCGCAGTGCGGCTTCTGCACGCCCGGCTTCATCGTGTCCGCCAAATGCCTGCTCGACAACAACCCGGCCCCGACCCGCAACGACGTGCGCGACTGGTTCCAGAGCCACCGCAACGCCTGCCGCTGTACGGGCTACAAGCCGCTGGTCGATGCCGTCATGGACGCCGCCGCCGTCATGCGCGGCGAGAAATCCGTCAAGGACATCGAATATAAGGAACCCGTGGACGGCCGCACGTGGGGTTCCCGCCGTCCGCGTCCCAACGCCGTCGCCAAGGTGACCGGCACGCACGACTTCGGTGCGGATACCGCCCTCAAGATGCCTCCGGACACGCTGCATCTGGCGCTGGCTCAGGCCAAGGTTTCCCACGCCAACATCAAGGGCATCGACACCTCCGAAGCCGAAGCCATGCCCGGCGTGTACCGCGTGCTGACCCACAAGGACGTCAAGGGCAAGAACCGCATTACCGGCCTCATCACCTTCCCGACCAACAAGGGTGACGGCTGGGATCGTCCCATCCTGAACGATACCAAAATCTTCCAGTACGGCGACGCCCTCGCCATCGTGTGTGCCGACTCCGAAGCGCACGCCCGCGCCGCCGCCGACAAGGTCAAATTCGATCTCGAGCTGCTGCCCGAATACCTGAACGCCCCGGACGCGATGGCTCCCGACGCCATCGAAATCCACCCCGGCACCCCGAACACCTACTTCGAGCAGAAGGAAGTGAAGGGGCAGGAAACCGCTCCCTTCTTCGCCGACGCCAATAACGTGGTGGCGGAAGGCAGCTACTACACGCAGCGCCAGCCCCACCTGCCCATCGAGCCGGACGTGGGGTACGGCTACATGAACGAAGAAGGCAAGCTGGTCATCCATTCGAAATCCATCGGCCTGCACTTGCACGGCCTGATGATCGCACCCGGTCTGGGGCTTGATTTCGGCAACGACATGGTCATGGTGCAGTGCAACGCGGGCGGTACCTTCGGCTACAAGTTCAGCCCGACCATGGAAGCGCTCATCGGCGTGGCCGTGCTCGCCACCGGCCGTCCCTGCCACCTGCGCTACAACTACGAACAGCAACAGCAATACACCGGCAAGCGTTCGCCGTTCTTCACGACCGTCCGCTACGCCGCCGACAAGGCCACCGGCAAGATCAAGGCCATGGAAGCCGACTGGATCGTCGACCACGGCCCGTATTCGGAATTCGGCGACCTGCTGACCCTGCGCGGTGCCCAGTACATCGGCGCTGGCTACGGCATCGAAAACATCCGCGGCCTCGGCAAAACGGTCTGCACGAACCACGGTTGGGGTGCGGCGTTCCGTGGCTACGGTGCTCCGGAAAGCGAATTCGCCTCCGAAGTGCTCATTGACGAACTGGCCGAAAAGCTCGGCATGGACCCGCTGGAACTGCGCGCGGTCAACTGCTACAAGTCCGGCGACACCAATCCTTCCGGTCAGGCCCCCGAAGTGTTCAGCCTGCCGGACATGATCGACATCATGCGTCCCAAGTTCAAGGCGGCGAAGGAAAAGGCCGCGGCGAACTCCACCGACACCGTGAAGCGCGGCGTGGGCGTGGCCATCGGCATCTACGGTTGCGGTCTGGACGGTCCGGACTCGGCGGAAAGCTGGGCGCAGTACAATGAAGACGGCACGGTCACCATCGGCGTGTGCTGGGGAGATCACGGTCAGGGCGCCGACGCCGGCGCGCTCGGCACGGCCCACGAGGCCCTGCGTCCCCTGAATATTGCCGCCGACAAGATCCGCCTTGTCATGAACGACACCTCCAAGGCCCCCGTGGGCGGCCCGGCCGGCGGTTCCCGTTCGCAGCTCGTGGTGGGCAACGCCATCCGCGTGGCCTGTGAAACCCTGATCGAGGCCATGAAAAAGCCCGGCGGCGGTTTCTATACCTATGACGAAATGAAGGCCGAAGGCCGCGAGGTCCGCCAGTACGGCAAGTGGACCACCCCGTGCACGTCCCCGGACGAAAACGGGCAGGGCGAACCCTTCTGCTGCTACATGTACGGCCTGTTCATGGCCGAGGTGGCCGTGGACATCACGACCGGCAAGACCGCGGTGGAAAAGCTGACCATGATCGCCGACATCGGCAAGGTGAACAACCGCCTCGTGACGGACGGCCAGCTGTACGGCGGTCTGGCGCAGGGCATCGGCCTCGCCCTGACCGAGGACTATGAGGATATCAAGAAGCACTCCACGCTCATTGGTGCCGGTCTGCCCTACATCAAGGACGTCCCGGACGACATCGAGCTGATCTACCTCGAAAACTCCCGCAAGGACGGCCCGTTCGGCGCATCCGGCGTGGGCGAGCTTCCGCTCACCGCTCCACATGCCGCCATCATCAACGCCATCTATCAGGCTTGCGGCGCCCGCGTGAGGCATCTGCCCGCACGGCCTGAGAAGGTGCTGGCCGCTCTGAAGAAGTAATCGATAGTGAGACGTGACATGTCCGGCCTTCCAAAGAGGGCTGGGCGTTAAAGCCCTCCCGGTTCTTGTGTAGCGAGATGCGTTATGCGGGCCGGGAGGGCCGTTTGGTTTTGACGGTTTTCGGGAGGCGTTATGGAACAGGCGGATCTGCGGAGCTGGGAACGGCAGTGTACACAGGATGATATGCCCAAATGCCGGGCGGCCTGCCCGCTGCAGATGGATGTGAGGCCGTTTCTCGAACGGATGGCGCACGGGGATACGCCCGGGGCCCGCAAAGTGCTGGAGCGGCATTTGCCTTTGCCCGGCGTTCTGGGACGGATTTGCGAACACCCGTGCGAAACGGCCTGTGTCCGGCAGGAGCTTGGCGGGCCGCTCGCCGTTGGTGCGCTGGAACGGGTCTGTGTGTCGCAGTGCGCTCAGCAGACGCGGAATCTGCCGCGTCCCCCAAAAAACAAAAAGGTCGCGGTGATCGGTGACGGCATGGCGGGGCTGGCCGCGGCGTGGGATCTTTCCCGAAAGGCATATCCCGTCGATTTGTTTTATGCGGGCGGACGTCCTGCGGAAGGTTTGATCGCCGCATTCCCCGCGCTGACGCCGGAAGCGCTGGACGGCGAACTCGAAGCCATGCGGAAGAGCGGCGTGACGCTGACCCGCCGAGAGCCTGACAAAGCCCTATTTCAGGAAGTAGAAGGCTATAACGCCGTTTTTGTGGATGTTTCCTGTGCCCCGGGCTTGGCCCCGGCCTCACGGGATGCCGTGGATTCCGTGACGCTGAATGTGGCGGGCGGACCGGAACATGTCTGTTTCGGGGGCTGGCCGTCACCGGATGGGACGGGCACCCCCGTCGCATGGGCGGCGGAAGGCCGCCGGGCCGCCATGACGCTTGAGCGTTCCATGACCGGCGTTTCCCTGACGGCATCGCGCGAGAATGAAGGCGCGAGCGCGACCCGGCTGCACACTCCGCTCGACGGGCTGGCTCCGCTGCAGCGGCTGGAACCGGAACATCCCGGCGAGGGCTATTCGCTTGAAGAGGCCAAAACCGAAGCCGGAAGATGTTTGCAGTGCGAATGCCTCATTTGCGTGCGCGAGTGTTTGTACATGCAGAAATACAAGGGGTACCCGCGCGTCTACGCCCGCCAGATGTACAACAACGCCGCGATCGTGAAGGGACACCATCAGGCCAACACGATGATCAACAGCTGTACGCTGTGCGGCCAGTGCGAGGTCTTGTGTCCGGAAGGCTTTTCGATGGCGGATCTGTGCCTGTCGTTCCGTGAGGATATGGTTCGGCGCGGCATGATGCCCCCTTCGGCGCATGAATTCGCGCTGGAGGATATGGCCGCCGCCAACGGTCCGGAGTGCGCGTTGTCCTTCGTCGGATCGGGAGCGGACGGGAAGGCGGCGGAACGGTGCGGACAGGTGTTTTTTCCCGGCTGCCAGCTTGCGGGCGCACGGGGAGAACAGGTTTTGGCCGTGTACGAGACGTTGCGTAAAGATCTCGGCAGCGTCGGCCTGTTGTTGCAGTGCTGCGGCGTTCCCGCGCAGTGGGCCGGAGAGGAAAAACTGTTTGCGGAAACCGTGGAGGCGCTCAAGTCCACATGGGAATCGCTCGGGCGTCCTCGCGTGATCGCCGCTTGCGCCTCATGCTGCAAGACGCTGCGTGAAGCCTTGCCTGAAGTGTCCGTGGTGTCGCTTTGGGAAGTGCTCGATACGGAATGCCCCTCCCTGTCCTTCCGTGAGGAAGCCTGTTGCGGCGGCGTCCCCACGTTGAGCATCCATGACCCCTGTTCCGCCCGTCACGATGAGGCGTGGTTGCGGTCGGTGCGGAGCCTCCTTTCCAAGCGGGGCGTCCCGTTCGAGGAGCCGCGTTTGTCCGGCGAAACGACGCCCTGTTGCGGGTACGGAGGGCTGACATGGGATGCCAATCCGCAGCTTGCTTCGGCTATCGCGGCGGATCGGGCCGGCCAGCTTGAACACGACGCCGTTACATCCTGCATTATGTGCCGGGAACGTCTTGTCGCGGAAGGCAAACCTTCCCTGCATATGCTCGATCTGCTGTATCCCGGTGAATCCCTTCATGCGGCGGCGACCGCAAAAGGAAGCGGGCTTTCGGCACGGCGCGCGGGGCGTGCCGCGCTGCGGACCGAGGTGCTCCGGCGATATGCCGGGGAAAGCGTAGCGGAAACGGCCGATGACGGCATTCCTGTCCGTATTGCGCCGGATGTCTTGGAAAAGATGGAAGAGCGCCATATCCTGCGGGAGGACGCCGTGCGTGTCGTGCGCCATGCCGAGGCCTCCGGCGACACGTTCCTGAATCGGGACAACGGGCACTTCCTTGCGTCCTTGCGCCCTGTGCGGGTGACGTTCTGGGTGGAATACAGCGTTGAGGACGGCGTGTGTGTCGTCCATGACGCCTACTGTCACCGGATGGAAGTGCCCGGCACATCGACCCCCAAAGGCCGTTACGAGGCTGTCCGCAACCCGTTCCACCTTTAGGGAATGCCGCCGAAGGGACATGGGAGGCTGCCGCCCCCAACCCCGTTGAGGTGGAATGGGGGTTCGGACCTCGTATGAAATGGGATGCCTTTATAATGGGCTCAGTGATAATCTGCTATGTGCGAAAGCAGGAATTCCCGGCAGGAGGATCATCATGGCTATGGAACCGAATTATGCGCCGGACCCCGGCGACTGGGTATGTGCCCGCTGCCAATGCCCTCTGGAGCAGGTCAAAGTTCAGGTCGGCTATCTTGGCAGTGCGTTTGACGTCTCTTTGCCCCGTTGCCCGTCCTGTGGGCTGACGATGATCCCCAAGTCGCTGGCTGAGGGAAAAATGGCGGAAGTGGAAGCCCTGTTGGAAGACAAATGATCCCGCAGCATCGGGAAGAGCCCTTATACCAGCGGGAGCTTTTCCGGCTGGCGTCGGCGGATTGCCTCCGTCCCGGCGGCGTGGAGCTTACCGAGCGGGGGCTCACGCACTGCGCTTTCGGCGTCGGCGAGCGGGTGGCGGATTTGGGCTGCGGTCCGGGCGTAACGCTGGCTTTGCTGGCGGAACGCGGCCTGAGCCCCGTGGGGATGGACCGTTCCGCCGCCATGCTTCAGGAGGCGGAAAGACGGTTATCCGGAGTGCCGCTCCTCGCGGGGACGCTTGAAGACCTTCCGTTTCGGGATGCTTGCATGGACGGCATAGCCTGCGAATGCGTCCTCTCCCTGTCGTACACCCCTGAACGGGCTTTGGGGGAGATGGGGCGTGTCCTGCGGCCGGGGGGACGGCTGTTGCTTACGGACATAGTGGTCCGCGAGGGCAGCCACGGAGCGGGCGGGCAGGGCTGTGCGCGCGGTGCCGTGCCTGCTGACGTTGTGGCGGAACGGCTGGTGCGGCAGGGATTTCGGATTTTGGCCTCGGAGGATCATTCCCGATTGCTCGGTGAACTGGCGGGCAGACTCCTGTTTCAGGGGGTTCCCCGTTCGGCGTTGCTCGCATGGATGGGAGCATGTCCGGGGAGCGGCGATTCGGCGTGTTCGGGAAAACGGTTCGGGTATTGGATGTTCGTCGCGGAAAAGGGGAACAAATGAACGCATTGATGTTGGAACTCATACCTCTGATTCGGGAAGGATATTGTTGCAGCCAGCTCCTCGTCCTGCTCGTCTTGCAGCAGCAGGGTGTGGAAAATCCCGGGTTGGTCAGGGCCGCTGGCGGGCTTTGTCACGGAATGGGGCAAAGCGGCGGTGCGTGCGGGCTTTTGACGGGAGGCGCGGCGGCGCTCGGGTATCTGGCGTGCAAAGGGGCCGCGGGTGAAGCCGCCCATCCGATGGCGGAACCGCTGATCAACGACTATGCGGCGTGGTTTGCCCAGCATGTATGCACCGGAGGATGCCGGGATGTTTCCTGCCCATCGATTCAGGAAAAAACGGGCGGCGGCGCTGACATGACCTTGTGCGGGGATCTGCTCGCCGAGTGTTGGGACAAACTTGTCGATTTGTGCGCCGAGTACGGGATCGACATGACGGAGCCCCGATGACGCCCCCGGCCCGTTCCCTGCCGCAGGCCACGGAGAGCGTCTGCCCCGTCTGCTTGCGGCGCATTCCCGCTGAATATGTGCTTGATCCGGCGGAAGAGGGTATCCCCTCCGTTCTTTTGCGTAAGGAGTGCCCGGAGCACGGTGTTTTTTCCGTTCCCGTATGGCGCGGTATGCCGGATTTCCGGTCTTGGGTCCGCGACAAGACGCCCTCGCATCCCCGGCATCCGTTCGTGGAGCGGGAGCGCGGTTGTCCTTTCGACTGCGGGTTGTGCCCGGATCATGCCCAGCATACCTGTACGGGGCTGATTGAAGTGACGGGACGGTGCAATCTGCGTTGCCCCGTCTGTTATGCCAGCGCCGGAGAACAGGTTGCGCCGGAACCGTCCCTTGAGCGTATCGCCTTTCAGATGGATCGCCTCAGGCAGGCTTCCGGGGCGTGCAATGTGCAGCTTTCCGGCGGAGAACCCACGGTACGGGACGATCTTCCCGAGATCATCCGCATGGCCAAAGCACGCGGTTTCGCGCTGATCCAATGCAACACCAACGGATTGCGTCTAGGGACGGAGCCCGGATACGCGGCGAGTCTGCGCGAAGCGGGGTTGGATTCCGTTTATTTGCAATGCGACGCGGCGGATGATGCGGCCCATGAGATCCTGCGCGGAAGGCGTTGCCTTCCCGAAAAGCTGGAAGCAATCCGGGCGTGCGGCGAAGCGGGAATCGGGGTCGTGCTGGTGGCGACCGTGGCGGCGGGCGTTAACGCCGACCGTCTGTGGCCGCTGGTGGAAATGGGATTGCGTCTGGGGGCACATGTCCGAGGCGTGCATTTTCAGCCCATGTCTTCGTTCGGACGTTGCCCGTGGCGATCCGATGGCGCGCCGCGCGTGACATTGCCGGAGATCGCCGCGGAGCTGGAACGGCAGTCGCAAGGGCAAATCCGATGGACGGATTTTCATCCCCCGGGCTGTGAAAACGCGCTGTGTTCCTTCAGTGCCGTCTATCGGAGAAGCGGGGAAACATTGGAGCTGGTGCAGGGCGCTTCTTCCTGTTGCGATTGCGGAGAAACGCCGTCCGCCGCTGAGGGGGCCCGCAAAGCCAAAGCCTTCGCCGCCCGGCACTGGAGCGCGCCCGCGTCCCCGGCAGCGGCTCGGGATGGGGATGCGTTCGATCGGTTTTTGGCGTCGGCGGGGATAGAGCAGCGCTTTACCGTGTCCTGCATGGCGTTTCAGGATGCCATGACGCTGGATCTGGAGCGGGTCAAAGGGTGCTGCATCCATGTCGTCAGTCCATCAGGAACCTTAATCCCATTTTGCCTGTACAACCTGACCTCGTTTGACGGCACCACGTTGTACCGGGGCCGTGTATGATGAAGCGCCCGTTTCTGGATGACTGGATCGCGCGTTGCTGTGGGCTGGAGGTGCTGAGCGAAGAATCGTTGCGGCGGTATCAGTTGAACAAAATCAACGAGGTGTTGCGCTATACGGAGCGTAACAGCCTGCTGTACCGGAAACGTCTTGCTGGCGTTTTTGAACGTCACGGTGAGGCGATCCGGGCGGGAATGTGGCCCGCGTCGCCCGACGATGTGACGCAATTGCCGTTTACGACGGCGCGGGATCTCGAGGACGGCTGGAAGCGGTTTGTCTGCGTTCCGCTGGATGCCATCGCCCGGATGGTGACGCTGAGCACGTCCGGAACAACCGGAGAACCCAAACGGCTGGCCTTCGCTTCCGCTGATCTGGAGCGGACGCTGGATTTTTTCGCCCACGGCATCAGCGTGCTGGTGCGTCCCGGCGATACGGTGCTCATTCTATTGCCCGGAGCGGAACGCCCCGATGGGGTTACGGATCTGCTCATCCGGGCATTGCCCCGGATCGGAGCCCGGGGCGTCGCCGGAAATCCCGCGGCTGAACAGGCTGGCTTTTGCCGGGAACTGGAACTGCATCGCCCGGACTGTCTGGTCGCCGCGCCGGGACAGTTGCGCCGTCTTTTGGGTGCGCATCCGGCCTCCCCGGGAATCCGGGCCATTTTGTCGAGCGCGGAACCTTTGCCGCAAGATTTGGAAGAAGCGCTTGTCCACGGCTGGCATTGTGAGGCTTTCGATCACTACGGCCTCACTGAGACAGGCTACGGCGGCGGAGTCGAGTGCTGCGGGAAACAGGGGTACCATCTGCGTGAAGGCGATTTGTTTTTCGAAGTCGTCGATCCGGTTTCCGGTGAGCCTGTGCCCGACGGGACGCCGGGTGAAGTGGTCTTCACCACATTGACGCGTCAGGCCATGCCGCTGATCCGTTACCGGACGGGAGACATGGCGGCCATGTTGCCCGGCCCGTGCGTTTGCGGGAGCCCGCTGAGACGGCTCTCGCGGATAAGGGGGAGGTTCCGGAAGGTCGGGGGCAGGCTGGAAGTGCTCGCTCCACGCAAGGGCTGGATGGAAGATTCCGGCTGACATGAGAGGGGGTTTCCTCCCGGCGGGGTTTGGGCTATGCTGGCCCCCGGTACGCCATCCGGGTGTTGCCGCTCAAACAGGGAGAGAACACCCCATGATCGCTTATATAGAAGGGCGGTTGGCGGAAGTGTGCGCCAACGCTTGCGTCGTCGTCACGGAAGGCGGCGTCGGCTATGAAGTCTACCTGCCGCAGCAGACGCGGCTTCAATTGCCGGAACGCGGCGGCCATGTCCGTTTCTACATTTGCCATATCGTCCGGGAGGACGCGCAGGAACTGTTCGGTTTTGAGACATGGGACGAACGGCAGACGTTTATTGTGCTGACGTCCATTTCCAAAGTGGGCGCACGGACGGCCCTCGGCATCCTTTCCGCGTTCCGCCCCGACGACCTGCGACGCTTGGTGCTTGAGGACGACGTGCTTGCGCTCACGCAGGTTTCCGGTATCGGCAAGAAGAGCGCCCAGCATATTTTCCTTGAGCTCAAGTATAAGTTGAAGGTTGAGGACATGCCGGCGGCGGCCTCGTTGCAGCTGGGCGTGCCCGGAAGCGTCTACCGCGACGCGCTGACGGGTCTCGAAGGGCTTGGTTATGCCGAAGCCGAAGCCGCACCCGTTTTGAAGAACATCCTGCACGAGGAGCCTGATCTTGAAGTCAGCGAAGCCCTCCGTGCGGCCCTGAAAGCCCTTGCCCGCGAACGGCAGAAGTAATGTCCGATTCTCCTAATACGCCATCATTCCTTCCCCCCGCAGACTTGGCGAAAGAACTGTCGGCTCCTGACTCCGGCTCTCCCGGTGACGAAAGCATCCGTCCTTCCCGTTTGGAGGATTTCATCGGACAGGAGGAGCTGAGGGCCAATCTGCGCGTCTTCCTGAACGCCGCCCGTGAACGCGGGCAGGCGATGGATCACGTCCTTTTTTACGGAAACCCCGGCCTCGGGAAAACGACGCTCGCCCAGATCATGGCGGCGGAATTGGGGGTCAACCTGATCTGCACGTCCGGCCCGGTGCTGGAACGGAGCGGCGATCTGGCGGCCATACTGACCAATCTGTCCCGCCACGACATCCTGTTTGTGGACGAAATCCACCGGATGCCCATTGCCGTGGAGGAAATCCTGTATCCGGCGCTTGAGGATTACAAACTCGATTTGGTGATAGGGCAGGGGCCCGCCGCACGCACCGTCAAAATCGATCTGGAGCCGTTCACGCTCGTGGGCGCCACGACGCGCATCGGCTTGCTTTCCTCTCCGCTGCGGGACCGTTTCGGCATCATCAGCCGTCTGGAGTTCTACACGCCTGAGGAACTGTCCCGCGTGGTCATCCGTTCCTCCCGTATTCTGGGGGTGCCGATCACCGAGGGCGGCGCGCTGGAAATCGGCCGCCGTTCGCGGGGAACGCCGCGTATCGCCAACCGGCTGCTGCGGCGCGTGCGCGATTTCGCCGCCGTCTACGGTTCCGGCGTGGTGGACGAGGAACAGGCGTCCCACGCGCTCCGGCGCATGGATGTGGACGAGAACGGGCTGGACCAGATGGACCGTAAATTATTGCGCGTCCTTGTGGACATTTATGGAGGCGGGCCCGTGGGCGTGAAGACGCTGGCCGTGGCTTGCTCAGAAGAAGTCCGTACGATTGAGGATATTTACGAGCCGTATCTTATTCAATGTGGATTTTTGAAGCGCACCTCACGGGGCAGGATGGCTACGGCGAAAGCGTATAAACATTTAAATATGCTCGGATAGCCGGAGACCATATGCCCGTAGTCCAACCTCGTGTCGAATTGCTTGCCCATACGCCGGAACCGCTTTCCTTGGTGTATGCGGCGTTTCGTCAATGCTATCACGCCGGATTTGTGGCCGATATGTGGCCCCGCCTGCTCGCCGGGGACATCGGCCGCGAAAAGCAGGCTCAGTTTGTGGCTTCCATCATGGAGTCCGGCCATGCCAGCCCGGTTGAGCACGTCAGTTTCACCTTTGCGCTCGGCGGCGTGTCCCGCGCCTTGACGCATCAGCTCGTGCGCCACCGTATCGCCTCATATTCGCAGCAGAGCCAGCGCTATGTGGACGGTTCCGATTTCGACTATCTGATCCCGCCGGAGATCCGGAAAAATCCGGAAGCGCTGGCGCGGTTTGAAGGGATCATGCGGGAAATTGGTTCCGCTTACCGGGATCTTAAAGGATTGCTTGAAGAAGCAGGTCGGACCGGGTCCAAGGCGAATGAGGATGCGCGTTTTGTCCTGCCGCAGGCCACGGCGAGCAACATTGTCGTGACCATGAACTGCCGCGCGTTGCTGAATTTCTTTGAGCACCGCTGTTGCCGCCGTGCGCAGTGGGAAATCCGGCACGTCGCGGACGAGATGCTCGCGCTGTGCCGGGGCGTGCTGCCCGAGGTGTTTGGCCTGGCTGGTGCCAAGTGCGAGCGGCTGCGGTACTGCCCCGAAGGGGAAAAATTCTCGTGCGGGCGTTTTCCTGCCAAAGCATAGAGAGGGTTGTAATGGATAAACTGATACTCGCCTTTTGCCGGCTCGGTTTTGCGGGGCTGTCTCCTGTCATGCCGGGGACATGCGGTTCCGCGTTGGCGGCGGTTCTGGCTCCGTTTCTGTTCATCCCGCTGCCGTTCGTCGCCCGGATTGTGGTGCTCGTGCTCGTGTTTTGGATTGGCGGGATGGCCGCGACCCGTGGCGAGCAGATACTCGGCTACAAGGATCCGGGTGAGATCGTTATCGACGAACTGCTCGGCATGTGGCTGGTCCTGTTGCCGTTTTCCAATCCTGGTTGGGCGAAAATCGGCATTGCCTTCGTCTTATTCCGTATTTTCGACATGTGGAAGCCGTGGCCCGTCCATGCGTCCGAGAGCTGGCTGCCCGGAGGCTACGGCATCATGATCGATGATGTCATGGCGGGTCTGCAGGCACTGCTGGTCATGTGGCTGTTGCAGCTGGTCGGTTTTTGGGGTGTCTGAACAGTGTGATGCCCCATCAGGGAATGGGATTTTTTCGCAGAGCCTCTGTTGGGGAAGGCTTCCAAAGGCGAAGGCGGAAATTTCCCCTACGGCGGAATCTGGCGGAAGCATTTTTAAGCGCCATAAGAGAAAAACGCGGCAGGTCCTTTTTGATGAAGGCTTTGCCGCGTTTTCAATATAAGAGGGGATGGTTAAAACTATCCTCTTTTTTTGATGGCCTTGCTCCAAAGGCCGTTTGTGCCGGAAAACTGCGAGCAGGCTTTTGGTATGCACAAAAGGTTTTGGAGGGAGGTAGAGGCGTTTCTTTTTGTAAGGTTTTTAGGGGAAGTGAGGGAGCCTTTCCTGAGAAAAAGGCTCCCTCACTGATACTTTCAGAGTGTTTCGAGGAATCTGATCTAGCGAACGGTCTTCACAGGGGTCAGCGCGTAGGGGAAGGCCATGAAGACGTTCCGAGCCACCAGACGCCAGCGGTACGCCGCCGCCTTGGTTTGCGGGCAGTAGGTAAACGCGAACCGCGTTCCCGAATCCGTGGGGACGGCTTGCTGCGGCGTCAGTTCCTGCGTTTCGCGCGGGGTGAAGGGGCAGCCTTCGCAGGTATCCTGCGGCGTCTGCAATTCCTTCGGCAGGGTGGAATCGGCGGACGCGGCCAGCGGCTCCAGCTCGATGGAGAAACCGTCCACGTTGCGCGCCGCGCCTTTCATGAGCGCGGAGATGGCGAGGCAGCCGTTTCCGGTGAGGGCGGCATCAGCGCTTTCCCACGAGAAAAGGTTTTTCTTGTCTTGGGGGACCGGATCCCCTTTCTTGCCGCATCCCGCCGCGATCAGCAGCAGGCAGCACAGTATCGGCGTGATCCATGTTTTCATTGCTTTGGGGCTCCCCATAAAAGTTTCCATTCCGTGATTCGTTTCAGGGCCTCAAGAGGGGTCAGGGCATCGGGATTGGTGTCCCGCAGCGCCACGAGCAACGGGTGCTCCGGTTCCGCAACGGCGACTTCCTCGACGGCCTTCTTGGGCTTGGCCTCGGGAAGCTGGATGCCGGGCAGAAGGTTCGGCATGACCTGGCGGACGGGTGAGGAGCCTTTGTTTTGCTCCAGTTGGGCGAGGATTTCCCGGGCCCGCTGGACGACGGGCTGTGGGACGCCCGCCAGACGCGCAACTTCGATGCCGTAGCTCCGGTCGGATGGTCCGGGGATCAGGCGGCGGAGGAAGACGATTTCCCCGTTCCATTCCCGGATGGCGATGTTCATGGTGTGCACGCCGGGGATCTTGCCTTCCAGTGCCGTGAGCTCGTGGTAATGCGTGGCAAAAAGGGTTCGGATGCTGCCCCCGGCCCGCCTTGCCAGCTCTTCAGCAACCGCCCACGCCAATGCCAGCCCGTCGAACGTGCTCGTGCCGCGTCCGATTTCATCAAGGATGACGAGGCTGCGCTTGGTGGCCTGACGCAGGATGCGCGCGGTCTCCATCATCTCCACCATGAACGTACTCTGGCCTTGCGCCAGATTGTCCGAAGCGCCCACGCGGGAGAAGATGCGATCGCACAGGCCAAGCTGCGCTTCCCGGGCGGGGACGAAAGAGCCCATCTGCGCGAGGAGGCAGATCAGCGCGGTCTGGCGGAGCACGGTCGACTTACCGGCCATATTGGGGCCGGTGATCAGCAAGAGCCGCCTGTCCTCATCCATATGAAGATCGTTGGGCACGAACGCGGCTTCCCCGATGATGCCCTCGACGACAGGGTGACGTCCTTCTCTGATCGTGATGGATTGCCCGGTATGGAGCACGGGGCGCGACCAGTTGTGGCGCACCGCCGTTTCCGCCAGCGACTGCCAATAGTCCAGCTGCGCCAGCATGTCGGCCATGAACAGGATGCGGGGGCGGGCTTCCGCCAATGCCCCGCGAAGCTGCTGGAACAGCTTGTACTCAAGCGATTTGCGCCGGTCGGCGGCGGAAAGCAGTTTTTCTTCCAGCTCCTTGAGGCGGACGGTCGTGAAACGTTCGGCGTTGGCCAGCGTCTGCCTGCGGATAAAATGCTCGGGAGGTGTGCCGCCAACGGCTTTGGACAGCTCGAAGTAGTAGCCGAAGACCCGGTTGTAGCCAAGCTTGAGCTTGCTGATGCCCGAGGCTTTCTGCTCCTCGTCGAGCAACGCCTTGACCCTGTTTTCCCCGTGCTCGACAAGATCCAGCAGTTCGTCCAGTTCGGCGTTGTAGCCCTGCTTGAACAGCCCGCCTTCGGTGATGAACTGCGGCGGATCGTCGGCAAGGGCTTTTTGCAGCGTGGCGGCGTGGTCGCCGAGATCATCCCAATGTTCCGTAATGGAGCGGAGCACTCTGGGCGTATCGGCATCGGAGGACGTGATAGCGGACTTGACCGGAGGAAGCGCCGCAAGGCTCTGCCTGAGCGACAGCATGTCCCGGGGGGAGGTCCGGTTCAGGGCGATACGGGTAGACAGCCGCTCAAGATCATAAACGCCGGAAAGCGTTTCTCGCAGCTTTTTCCTGTTTTCGGGATGTGCGATAAGCCATGCAATGGCATCCTGCGTTTCCTGAATGGGCGCAAGCTCGCGCCAAGGGTTGCGCAGGCGCTCCTCAAGCAGGCGGCCGCCCATCGGCGTCTGCGTGGAGTCGATCACATGGCGCAGCGTACCCACGCCTTTACGCCCGTCGAGGCGGCGGAACAGTTCCAGATTGCGCTCCGTAACGTCGTCGATGAGGAGGTGCTGGCCGAGATCCAGAGGCTCGAACGGCGCAAGATGTTTGGTGTCCTGCATCTGCGTCTGTTCCAGGTAGGCGAGCAGTGCGCCGCAGGCCTGCACCAGCTCTTTGCGGCCTTCCAGACCCAAGGCTCCCAGTTCTGCGACGGACTGGGCGGCAAGGACGCGCTCGGCGGAACGCTTGTAGTCGAAATGGCTCCGCAGCGGGACGCGGACGGCCTGAATGTCCGTAAGGTGCAGCGAGGCCGGGACGTCGGCGTCTTCCGGCAACAGGAGTTCGCGCGGGGCGATCTTCTGCGCCCACTGCCAGAGTTCCTGACTCTTTTTGACGTGCAGCCCGGCCCAGTAGCCGGTGGAGACGTCCACCCACGCGAACCCGCCGCGATCCGTGTCGGCACTCCAGAACAGGGCCCCGAGATAAGTATGCCCCTTGGGTTCGAGGCTGACGTCCTCGACGGCGGTCCCGGGCGTGTAGACGCGGGTGACGGCACGCTCGACAAGCCCCTTGGCGGCTCTGGGGTCTTCGACCTGATCGCAGAAGGCGATCTTGTAGCCCTTGTTCAGGAGCTGGCTGACGTAGCCTTCGGCGGCATGCCACGGGACGCCGCACATGGGAATGGGGGCTTCCGCGTTGGGATTGCGCGAAGTCAGCGCGATTTGAAGCTCACGCGAGGCGACTTCGGCGTCCTCGAAAAAAAGTTCATAAAAGTCGCCCATGCGATAAAAGAGCAGGGCGTCAGGATAGCCCTCCTTGATGCGGAGGTACTGTTCGAACATAGGAGTAAGGCGGGGAGATGCGGGCTGTTGGCTCATATGCTGCAATAATGCCCACGCACGGCCTCGCGAGGGACCATCCGTGGGCATTATGAAAGATTAAGGGTTACGCCTGTTCGGTGAGCGCTGAAGCGGACTTTTTCGCGTTTTCGACATCTTCGGCGAGATGGGCGGCCTTGGCTTCGGCGGCGTCAAGCTTCTTCTGAAGGGCCTCGTTGGTCTTGAGGGCCTTGGCGACGTCCTTTTCAAAACCGCGGGCACGCATGTTGGCCATCGTCAGCTTGGCGGACAGGGAAACCCGGTCCCACATCAGCATGGCGAGGATACACAGGGCGCCAAGGACGAAACAGATGATCAGCAGGGTGTAGAAGGGCAGAGGAGCGGATTCGACCGGAGGGAGGAACAGAAGGTCGAGTTTCAGCGCGACGGCCTGCGAGAACGCACTCTGGTTCTGCACGAAGAACATCATGACCAAGAAAAACAGAATGACCAGCAGCAGCACTTTGATGTAACGCATAGACCTCTCCTCATGCGGGTTGGCCCGGGCGCAACCGGGCGAAAAGGGGTTTGAGTTTGGTATAGGTCGAAGCCAGATGATCGGGGATGACCCGCGTTTCACTCATCACGGCCATGAACGAAGAATCGCCATTCCAGCGGGGGACGAGATGGAAATGCAGGTGGTCGCGGATGCCCGCTCCGGCGGCTTCGCCGAGGTTGAGGCCTACATTGATGCCCTGCGGTTTGAAAAACTCCCTGAGAATGGTCGTGCACTGCTTGAGCAATTCCATGATTTCCGTCGATTCCTCCGCCGCCAGAAGCGGCAGATCCATGACGTGCCGCAGGGGAGCCACCATGATATGCCCGTTGTTGTACGGAAATTTGTTCATGATGACGAAAGCGGTCTTGCCACGGTACAGGACGAGCCGTTCCTCGTCATGGGAAAGATCATCGGGAGGGAGACACAGAACGCACGAATCCGGTTTCGGCCCCAAAATATAGTCCATACGCCACGGGGCCCACAGAGGATGTGTCATACGACAGCTTCCTTATCTTGAGTGAAAATCGTTTTTCCTCTTCTACACGGCAAGGGCGCTCACGGCAAGCCCTTCCCGCTTGCGGAGGAGGCTTCAGCGCGGCTTCTTCGGGGCGGCGCCCGCCGTCCCGTTTCCCGGAAATCCTTTCCTGATCAGTTCCTCAGCCAGTTTCAGCTGCGCTTCTCTCGTTTCGGCCTTCCCGTCCAGCTTTGCGGCGAGGACCATGCGCATCACGCTGCCGAACTGCGGCCCGGGCTCCAGGCCGAGGCGGTGCAGGTCGTCGCCGTTGATGTCCACCTTGATCTGCCGCCATTTGTAGATGTACTGGGAAACGCTGCTGCTGATTTCCTCGTTGTCGGAGCGGGCCATCAGGTAGAGCGTGCTTTCGAGGGGCAGGGGAGCAAGCAGGGCGCACAAGCGGCTTACGGACTGTTCCGCCTGCCCCTTCTTCTGCGTATCCCGGTGCCAGTTGATGAGTTCCACCAGCGTCATGCGCACGCTTTCCCGCAGGCTGAGGATTTCTTCGCGCATCGTGGGCGTCAGCCCGAGGCGGTGCAGGATGTCCGCCGTCTCGATGGCCGGGACGGCACTGCACAGGGCCATGAGGTACAGGGTGGAGAGTTCCGGCGTTTCCTTGAAATAGAGGAGGCGGTACCAGTCGATGACTTCGCGCAGGGAGTCGAGGAGCTCGTTCTTGTCGGCGTTCAGGACGAGGCTCGGATGGATTGCGGCCAGTACGCCGAGTTCGTTGAGGCGGCGCAGGCAGGTTTCCGGTTCGTCCTCGCGGAAGATGAGGTTCAGCTCGTGCAGGATGCGCGCGCCGGACAGTTTTTCCACGAGGTTCAGGGACAGGGCGTTCTTGATGAGCTTTTCGCCCTGCGTGCTGATGTGGAAGCCGTACCGCTGCTCAAAGCGCACGGCCCGGATGATGCGGGTGGGATCCTCCACGAAGCTCAGGGCGTGGATGATGCGGATCGTCTTGCGCTGGATGTCGCTCTGGCCGCCGAAGAAGTCGACGAGGCAGCCGAACTGCCCCTTGTTGAGGCGGAGGGCCATTGCGTTGATGGTGAAGTCGCGGCGGAACAGATCCATTTTGATGGAAGAGAGCTCCACGGTGGGCAGGGCGGCGGGGTATTTATAGTATTCGAGGCGCGCCGTGGCCACGTCGAGGCGTTGTTCCTCGCCGTTTTCGTCATGATAGATGATGAGGGCCGTCATGAAGGTCCGGTGCTCGCGGACGCGGCCTCCAAGTTCCTGCGCCAGCGCCCTGGCAAAGGCGATGCCGTCGCCTTCGACCACCAGATCGACGTCGTCGAACTCCACGGCGGGGCGGCTGAGCATGATGTCGCGGACGAAACCGCCCACGGCATAGACGCTGACCTGCAGGCGGTCACCGAGTTCCCCGGCCCTGTGGAGCATGTGCAGCATGGGCTGCGGGAGCCGGGTGGACAGCAGTTTCGCCAGATTCCGTTCGCGTGCGCTGGTGTTGACCGGGATGGGCACGCCGGAAGGATCCTCGACGAACATGTTGATGAGGTCGGTGCGGGTGACCACGCCGATGACCTCGTTCTTTTCGACGACGGGAACCAGCCGCTGGTGCGCGCCCACGATGATCTTCATGAGGCGTTGGAGAGGGGCGTCCGGCGGGACCGTCAGGATGGTGCGCTGCATGTATTCGGAAACCGGCATGTCGCCCAGTTCGTGGGCTATAGCCTTGGAAGCCGTCTGGCATTCCATATAGCCGATGCAATGGCGCGTCCCCGCCCGGAAGACGGGAGCGGCCTTGAGGCCGTAGCGGTTCATGAGCTGTTCCGCTTCCCGGATGGTCTGCCTGTCCTCAATGCCGACGGCGGGCGAGGACATGAGATCCCGCGCCTGCTTGTTCGGGTTTACCTGCATGTACAGCTGTTGGAAGATGGCGTCCTTGAGTTCGGGGATGGGGATGCTCTTGACCGAAGCGGACGCCGCGAAACGGTGCCCCCCGCCCCCGAGCGCCTTGCAGATCTGGCCGACGTCCACGGCGTCCACGCGGCTGCGGGCCACGACCTGTACCTTTTCCTCCATGTTGGCGAGGGCGAACAGGACGTTGCAGGATTCCATCTCCATGAATTTCTGGGCGAGGTAGGCGAAATCGCCCATGAAGCTGTCCAGCGTGGCTTCGGCGAGGACCACGCTGTAAGGGCCGATTTCGTGCGCGGTGGCGGAGTCGAGCAGTTCGTTGAGAACCTTGATGTGGACGCTGGTCATGCCCGTCTGGACGAGATCAGCGATGAAGGGCAGATCCATGCCGTGCTGGCGCAGCCATGCCCCCGCAAGGAAATCTTCCGGCTTGGTGGACGTGTAGGTGAACGCGCCCGTGTCGCCGTAGATGCCGAGCCCGAGAAAGGTGGCTTCCTGACAGGCCGGGGTGATGCCCCGTTCCTGCAAGGCTTGGCAGATAAGCGTGCAGGTGGAGCCCGTGGTCCCGATGTGCGTCACGTCGGCATTGATGACCTTGTTCTTTTCGCCGGAGTAGGGGGTGGGGTGGTGATCCCATACCTCCACCTCCACGCCGGGAAGATCGAGCAGATCCTGCACCTGCGGCACGCGGGAACGGATTTGCGTGTCCACGACGACGACGCGCTTCACGCTGGCGTGATCGATCTCTTTTATATTTTTAAAGGTATACAGAAATACGGCGGTTTCGTTGAAGAACTGGTTCAGCGGCTTTTCCATGCTGCCCGGAAAGATCATGATGCTGTCGGGGTAGATCATGGACATGCCGATCATCGAAGACAGGGCATCCCAGTCGGCGTTGCTGTGGCAGGTGATGACGGTGGGGGCGGAGGCCAGGGAAGGTTTCATGCGGTTTCCTTATGCAGCTTACGACAGGTCGTCTTCGGGAGAGGAGGCGTCATCCGGGCCGGGCTCGGCGTGCTGGGACCGGGGATGGTATTTCCTGTGGATCTGGAGCAGGCGTTCGGACTGGACGTGCGTATAGAGCTCCGTGGCGCTCATGTCCGCATGGCCGAGGAGGATCTGCACGGAACGGAGATCCGCCCCGCCTTCCAGCAGGTGGGTGGCGAAGGAGTGCCGGAACGTGTGCGGGGAAATGGGTTTTCGGATGCCCGCCTCCAGCGCGTAGCGTTTGACCAGCTTCCAGACGCCCTGCCGGGAGAGGCCGTTGCCGGAGCGGTTGAGGAACACCCGGTCCTCAACGGGGGTGAAGAGGGGGCGCACGATTTTGAGGTATTCGGCCATGCGTATGACCGCCGCGTCATGCAGGGGGACAAGGCGCTCCTTGCTTCCCTTGCCGAAAATGCGCACGACGCCCCGCTGGAGATCCAGATCGATGGGTTGCAGTTCGATGAGTTCGGAAACACGCATACCCGCGGCGTACAGCAGCTCCAGCATGGCCCGATCCCGGAGCCCGAGCTTGCTGGTGGCGTCCGGCGCGTTGAGCAGGCGGACGATCTCATCTTGCGTCAGCACGTCGGGCAGGAGGGAAGGGAGCTTGGGCGTGTCGATGAGGGCGGCCGGGTTGGAGGCCAGTTCCCCCCGTTCGACGCACCATGCGAGGAAACTGCGCAGGGACGAAATGCGCCGCGCGAGCGTGCGGGTCGCGTCGCCGCGTTTGCGCAGCCAAGCGATGAACAGCGTGATGTTTTCGTCGTCTAGGCCGCTGAGGGGCGTTTCCAGCTCGTCGAGGAAGTCCCGGAGCGCGTCCAGATCTTGCCTGTAGGCGGCGACGGTGTTGCGCGAGAGCCCCCGTTCGGCTATGAGTCCATCAAGCCAGCGGGAAGCCAGTCTGGCGGGAAAACCTGCCGGAGTATCGGGGCGCTGCCCGTTCTTGTCGGAAACGGGAGATGCATGGATTCGCGTGGTCGTCTTCATGTTCGCAGAATACACCAGAGCATGGGGAATCGCAAACCGGTCGCGGCTTTTGGAGTGATATGATGAATGAGCGGCATATGGCGTATGTGTGCATGGGTTCCAATATGGGCGAACCGGAAACGAATCTGGCCCGGGCGCGTGAGGTTTTGGGGTCCCTGCCGGGCTGGAAAATCGAGGCGTCGTCGCCCGTGTATTTTACGGAGCCGCAGGATATGCGCGACCAGCCCTGGTTCGCCAATCAGGTTCTCAAGGTATCCTGCGCTTTAGACATGACAGCCCCCGATTTTTTGGATATGCTGCTTGATGTGGAAAAGAGGTTGGGCCGCGTCCGGGAGACGTCGGACCCGGCGATGCGGTTCGGCCCGCGCGTTATCGATCTGGATCTCTTGTTGTTTGATCAGGAGCGCTGGGATACGCCGCATCTGGCTCTGCCCCATCCTCGCATGTCGGAACGGGCTTTTGTGCTTGTCCCTCTGCGGGATATCGAACCGAATCTGCTCCTCTCCGACGGACGGACTCCCGGAGAGGCGTTGCGTTCCCTCGCTCATGCCGTGGAAGGGAACCGCATCCGCCAGTAACGGCAATGCTGGAGTTGAACCATGTGGAAATGGTTGATCCTCATCCTTGTGGGCTATGCCCTGTATCGCATGTTCATGAACGACCGCAAAAAGAGCGGCGAGGATACCAAGAAGGAAAAGGAACATCTTATCGCTACCGGGGAGATGGTCAAAGACCCGGTTTGCGGAGCCTATATTGACTCCGACAGCAACATCACCGTTCGGGACGGCAAGACGGTTCACCGTTTTTGCAGCTACGACTGCCGCGACGAGTTCTTGAAGCGCATCGGAAAGCTGCCCGAGAAGACCGGCGGGGATGACGACGAATAATCTCCCTTGCGAAGGGCGGTTGCAGTCTTACAATAAAGAGGAGGCGGATTGTCCGTCTTCTCTTTTTTGATCATGGCGGCAGGGGCTCAGCCGCCCGCACAGCCTCTCCGAATAGTGGGGATTTTTTGGCTTTTTCGTGTCCCTCCGCATGGAGGAGGTTTTTATGGTTGAATGATTCTAGCGCCAACTAATAATTGAAGAAAAGGGTATTCCGTGGTGCATCATGGAAAGCCGCCTTTACTCCGGGAAGGTGTGTGAAGGCGATATTTTCGGAGGTTAGTCATGGATGCAAAAGCCGTTTTGACTTCGATGCTTGCTGAGGCGGATATCCGGGTTGGGGGAGACCGTCCCTGGGATATCCGGGTTCATAATGAAGGCCTGTATAAACGGGTGCTTCGGGAGGGGACGCTCGGAGCGGGCGAGGCCTATCTCGAGGGCTGGTGGGACTGCGACCAGCTGGATGTGATGTTTTGTAAGGCCCTTCACGCGCATCTGGAGGATAAGGTACGGCGCAACCTGCCCAACGCGCTGATCGTGGCGAGCCAGCTCCTGTTCAACCTGCAAAGCGTAGCCAGGGCCCCAATGGTCGCGGAACAGCATTACAATACGGACAACGCCATGTTCGCGCGTATGCTCGGGCCTACGATGAATTACAGTTGCGGGTATTGGAAGGATGCCGAGACGCTGGATGAGGCGCAGCGCAACAAGATGGACCTGATTTGCCGGAAGCTGGATCTCAAGGAAGGGATGTCCGTGCTCGACATCGGGTGCGGCTGGGGTGGCCTTTCCTTATATATGGCCAAAGAATACGGGGTGAAGGTCACCGGGGTCACGATTTCCACGGAACAGCTGGCCTATGCCCGGGAACACGATGCCGGGCATCTCGTCAACTGGCTGCTGCAGGATTACCGTTCCATGGAAGGGCAGTTCGATCGCATCGTCTCCGTGGGGATGTTCGAGCACGTGGGACGGAAAAATTACGATATTTTCATGAAGACGACCAAACGGCTGCTGAAACCTTCGGGGCTGTTCCTGCTGCATACCATCGGCAACAGCAAGAAGAAGACGGGAACCGATCCGTGGATCAATAAATATATCTTCCCCAACGGGATGCTTCCCTCTCCCGTTTGCGTCGCAAAGGCCATCACCGGGCTTTATGTCATGGAAGACTGGCACAACTTCGGCGCCGATTACGACAAGACGCTCATGGCATGGCACCAGCGCTTTGAGGAAGGCTATGCGGAAGGCGCTTTCCAGTGCAGCGAGCGCGTACGCCGCATGTACCGGTACTATCTTTTAAGCTGCGCGGGCGCTTTCCGGGCGCGTGACATCCAGCTCTGGCAGATCGTGCTGAGCCCGGAAGGTGTGGAAGGCGGCTACTGCTGCCAGCGCTGAACGGTGCGGCGGGGAGCCCTGCCGCACCAGAAGCTGAAGCTTAGGCCCGCCGGTTACTGTATTCGCTGAACTTTTTCTCGCTTACGCGGCGGTTGCGGCCTAGCGCACAGAATACCTCATAAGAAATGGTCCCCCACCATTCGGCAAGTTCCTCGGGCCGGATGGCCAGCGGGCCCGAGCCCCCCAGCAGATAAGCCGTATCGCCGGGTTCGACGCCCGGGATATCGGTCACGTCGACGATGCACATCTGCATGCACACCCGCCCAAGGATAGGGGCGCGCTGTCCCCGGATCAGGACTGAGCCGCGCATGGACAGCGAACGCGGGTAGCCGTCGGCATAGCCGGCCCCGACGACGGCCGCCCTGATGTCTTTGGGGGCGGTGTACAGGCAGCCGTAGCTGACCGTGGCGCCTTTCACGACGGGGTGGACGGAAAGCACGGGAGCCGCCATCTCCATGACGGGAAGCAGGCCCATGCCCAGCTTGGCCCTATCCGTGCCGTGAAGCGGATTTCCTCCGTAGAGCGTGACGCCGGGTCTGGCCAGATCGCCGACGTAGCTCGGCCAGCAGAGGAGGCCCGGAGAGTTTGTCAGGGATGTTTTGAGGCCCGGGAAAAACGGCCTTCATGCTTTCCGTCGCTTCGTGGAAGCGGCGCGCCTGTTCGTGGGTGAAATCGTCGAGTGCCGGAGTATCCGAAGCGGCGAGGTGCGACATGACCAGCACGGGCCGCACTTCCTTGAGCGTACGCAGATAGTCGGCCAGCTCCGCCGCTTCATCCACGCGGAACCCCAGCCGGGACATGCCGGTGTCGAATTTGATGGCAACCGTCAACGGCTTCGCCCGTCCCGTCAGATGGCTTTGCGCAAGGATCCGCTCAAGGCTTTCCCGGCTATGGACCAGCGGCGTGATGTCGTAGCTCGCGGCAAGAGCCGTATCTTCATCCCTTGCCAGTCCCATCAGGGCGAGCAGGAAAGCCGTATGCCCTTCCTGCCTGAGCAGTGCGCCTTCCCCCACGGAACCCACCGCCATATGCTGTATCCCTTCTTCCGCCAGCACGCGCGCCACGGCGACGACGCCGTGCCCGTAGGCGTCGGCCTTGATGACCGGCATGAGAGAAGGGTGGCGGGCCAGCAGTGTTTTCAGGTTATGCCTAAGGTTTTCAAGGTGGACGGTGATGATGGCACTGCTCAAAAACATGGGACCTCCACGCTCAAGCGCTTTGCTGGTGAAAAAACAGGGACAAGGATTCTGGACGGTAAACGGGCGTGGAAACATCCCCATTTCGTATCTCGGGAAAGTTATGGATGAATCGGAAAAAGGATCCTCTTTTTTCGCCGCCCCCCGGCGGCGGGGAATAACCGAGGTTTTTTGTTTGAAAAATGGGCTAGAGTACACTCCGCACGAACCAGAGCATGAAGCCGCGTTGTTTTTCAAAAGGCACCCCGCGAGGGAGGCAGGCATTGAGAGGCTTCGGGATAGCGCCCGGCAATTGGTTCGAGTGATACAAAAAGAAACGTTGCTGCGGAGTTATCCTTTTAAACACGCTCCTGTGCGGAGCATTTTTATAGTGCGTCCGAACGCTGGATGCAACAGGAAGTTTACCGTGCCCATGATTGTGCCCCTGCCTCGCGGAATGTTCCGGCTTGTGACAAAAACGGTTTGCGCGCCCATAGCTCTGCTGGCGCTTTTTCTTTGTTCGCCGGTCCATTCGTATGCCGCTACGGATGTGCTCACCATACCGATGGAAGACACGAAGGAGGCTTCGTGGAATCTTGAGGCGGACAAACTGGTCACGCTCAGCGACAATACCATCGTTGAGGCGCAGGGCGGGGTTGTCCTTCAGCGGGGAAACGACATCCTGAAAGCTGATTTCGCCCGGTACTATTCCGCGACAAACTGGGTTTATCTGAAAGGCAACGTGTTCGTCCGCATGGGCAAGGACGACATCCATTCAGATGAAGCCGAGTTTGATCTGCACTCCAAAACCGGCTGGCTGACGAATGGCCATGTTTTCATGGAGGGGCCGCACATTTATTTCAGCGGCTCGCGGATCATCAAGCATTGGGGTGATCGCTATACCTTCAACAAGGCAAAAGTGACGACCTGCGACGGAACCAGTCCCGCGTGGTCGATGAATGCCGAGCAGGCCGTCGTGGAGATTGACGGCTATGCCCAACTTTTCCATTCGACTTTTGACGTAAAAAATACGGGAATCTTTTACAGCCCCTTCATGGTATTGCCGGCAAAGACAACGCGCCAGTCCGGGCTGTTGCCGCCAGACTACGGCATCAGCGATAAGCGTGGTTTTTATTATACCCAGCCGTATTTCTGGGCCATTGATGAAAGCCATGATATGACGTTCTACGGTGGCTGGATGACGAAGATCGGGCCGTCGCTCAGTGTCGAATATCGGGCGAACGAATTTACGGATCAAAAGACATGGCTCGCCGCCACCGGCATCTACGATAAGGATACCGTGGCGATTCCAGGGACGAGCCGGGTAAGCGAAAATAAGCAAACGCTGCGTACCAACAACGATCGGTACTGGTTGCGCGGAATGGCCGACGGATTCCTTTGGGGCCTCCACGTGGCGTTACCGCTCCAATATCGATTATGTTTCGGATCAGGACTTTCTTCGTGAGTTCAACCAAGGGCCTACAGGTTTTGACAGGACCCGTGACAATTTGTTCAGGATGTTTGGGCGTGATTTGCAGGAAGACGATCAAAACCGCGTGAGCGCCGCTTTGGTGAGCAATGATTGGCAGCGCGTGGGCATCGTCGCCAGTATGCGGTATGAGCAGGATCCTGCCCTCGGCCACGGGAACAGGGCGCAAAGCCAGGATGAACTGGTCCAGCGCCTGCCGCAGCTTGACTTGTTCCTGTATAAGGGAAGAATCGTTCCGCAGATTCCCTTGGAACTGGAAGCGCAGTTCCAGTCCGGATATATGTACCGTGCTTCGGGAACAACCGGCGGGCGTACGGAAATCTATCCGAAGCTCTCTGTTCCTCTCGATTTTGGTTTTGGTTCCGTCATCGGTACGGTCGGGCTCCGTCAGACCTACTACAATACGGATCGCAAGGAGCATACCAGCCCATTGGCCATGTACATGGACAATTCGGCTTCCCCGTCAGACAGGCGAATCCCGTACCATGATCGATATGGACATCCAGGGGTACACGGAAGCCAGCCGCATCTGGCAGCTTGGAGACGAATCGAGCATTCCGCTCAAACCTGAAAACGCCGGAAAGCAAATGTGGACGGCGGTTCGCCACGAAATCCAGCCGCGTATCCGGTATTCCCGCACGCCGCATGTTGACCAAGAAAAGAATCCTTTCTATTTGATGGAGGATAGAATCCTGCCCCGGGATGAACTGACGTACTCCATCACCAATATTGTAACGCGGAAGGGTTCCATTGTTTCGGTAACCGGAGAGGGGGATAAGCAGGAAGCCCGGCGCAGTACTTTTTATCAGGATCTTTTGCGCTGGCGGATTGAGAGCGGTTACGACTTTGAAGAGGCCCGCCGGGATCGGTATCGGGATGAATATGGGCGCAGGCCATTCATGGATATTGTTTCGGATTTCGAGATCTATCCTTGGCCGTGGCTCGGGTATCATGATAAAACGTATTTCTCGGCGTATGATGGACAAGTTACACGCCATGATCATGATATCAATCTGCGCTACAAGGATAAGATATCATGGTACACCGGTATGAGCTTCCGTGATAAGTATTACGACTACAGAAAAAAAGTTCCAGTATGAAAACTGGAACAATGTTCAGCTTACTTCGGATTTGCGGCTTATCCACAATGACTTGACGATCAATTTGACGCCTGAGTGGTCTATCAGGTTTGATGACTACCGTAATATGCGCCAAGGTGGAACGTTCGGAAAAACCTACGATCAAAGTATTGATATTGCCTATTCGGCGCAATGTTACCGCATTATAGGCCGGTATAATTACGATGGTTACGACAAGAGTTATTCTATCATGGTAGAGCTCCCCGGCATTTTTGATTGATCGCCGGGAACGATAAAATCGAAAAACGGTTGACAGGTACGGGAAGAATCGCTAGAAGAATCCACGAAACGACGCATTGAACGTCATTTCCACGGAGAGGTGGCCGAGACGGCCGAAGGCGCTCGCCTGCTAAGCGGGTATACGGATAAAACTGTATCGAGGGTTCGAATCCCTCCCTCTCCGCCATATTTGTATCTCATGAAGGCTCCTGACGACTCATAACGTCTCAGGAGCCTTTACTTTTTCCCCTCTCTTTCGTCTCACGAAGTCTCATATCGTCTCATATTATCTTTTGTCAGCTCACTCTTTTTTTGGGGTATATTCGAGGGTATCTTCACCAAGTGGGGAATCCATACCCCAGTTGGATACCCCACATACCCCAGAGTTCCCTATGCTGACAGACACAAAAATCAAACAGGCTAAGGTCACGGATAAGCCCTACAAGATATACGATTCAGAGGGGCTTTACATAGAGGTTGCGCCGACCGGATCAAAGAGGTGGAGATGGCGTATCGGTGGAACGGAAAGGAAAAGCTTCTGAGTTTTGGAATATACCCCGAAGTCCCCTGAAGCTGGCCCGTGACAGGCGGGCAGCAGCGAAGGAGCTGCTTGTATCCGGGGTGGATCCTTCACAGGCCCGCAAGGAAGAGAAGGTTGAGAGCCGCGCGGCGGAGAACTCTTTGCGGCGATGGCGGAGGAGTGGTACTCCCTGTACTCTGTGCCGTGGTCGGAGCACTACAAGGGGCTGGTGCGGCGCAGGATTGACGAATACTTGATCCCACGCTTGGGCAAACGCTCACTGTCGGAGATAACCCCATCGAGATCATGGGTATCCTGACATCATTGGAGAAGCGGGGTGTCATTGAGACGGCAAATCGGGTTTTGGGGATTTGCTCGCAGATTTTCCGAAGGGCAGTGGCCACGGAAAAGCCAAGAGCGATCCCTGCCGGGATTTGTGCGGGGCGCTGGCTCCGGCACAGGAGAAGCACCATGCCGCCCTGACCACGAAAGACGGTGCGCGTGCTGTGATGCGTGCCCTCGATGCGTATCAGGGCAGCTTTGTGGTGTGTGCGGCGGTGCGTTTCACGGCCCGGACGTTTGTGCCGCAGGTCGAATTACGTTTTGCTACATGGGATGAGATCGATTGGGAAGAGAGGATGTGGCTGATACCAGCCGAGAGGATGAAGATGCGGCGGGAGCATATGGTTCCGCTGTCGCGGCAGGCCATTGCTGTGCTGGAGGAGATGCGGCGCGTCAATGGGACGCAGCCTTACATCTTTACGGGGCAGGGGAGGCGGCGACGCCCGATCAGTGAGAATACAGTCCGGTGCGCGCTCCAATCAATGGGGTTTGCCGGGGAGATGACCGCGCATGGATTCCGCAGCATGGCATCCACCTTGCTCAACGAAATGGGCTGGCGCTCGGATGTTATCGAACGCCAGCTCGCACACGTTGATAAAAACAAGGTCCGTTCCGCGTATAATCGGGCGGAATACATCACCGAGCGTCGGCAGATGATGCAGGCGTGGGCTGATTTTCTTGATTCCCTGTGATGACTTTTTTTGCAAGGCGGACATCCGCCAGAGGGAAGAGCGGCCATGTTTTTCCGGCTGAGGATCGAATCCCGCCCAGACGCCTCGATACCATGTCGCCCGTGAAACGGGGATGACCTCAAGTACCTCTTTCAAGCGAAGGAGTCTGTCTTCCATTTTTTTCTCCAATTATCAGGTAAAAAAGAAAAATCCCGGTCAAAAAGCATACTGGGATTTTGTATATATGGGAGTGAAATATATTGTTCCATAGGGTTCAGGCGTTCTGTGAGTTGTTTGATAGTCGTAAGATCCGTTTTCATCCGCTCTTTTCCTTACGCGGCCCGCTCGTACACCCGCGTCCCGATCTCCGCTATCTGGGGGTCGACATTTTCGAGCGCATTGCACAGCGTGATCAGCGTTTTGAGCAGGTTGTGCCAATGAAGGCCCCGGAAGTAGGCGGGGCAGGTGTTCCGGCAGTCCTCAAGGAAGGTCAGCCCGGCCCACATCCCGGCGCCCCATTGCGTCCAACGGGAAGCGTCCCCGGCAGCGGCCTGAACATCCCCGACGTGCCCGGCAAGGATATGGAACCGGGCATCCAGATCTCGCTTCGCGCCTGCGGAGAGCCTGCGTTTCTGCGTGTCGTCCGCGCATCGTTCGCTCCAGCGGTTGACCTTCTCGACCTGCTTTCCGAGGTCGCCAAGCAGGGCCAGCGGTTCCGGCTTCAAGAAAGAAATCGCCACGGTGATCATGGACAAGGCCAGAACACAGCGGGTGTGCTGGATGGCCTCGTGCGGGTACGGGATTGATGGGTCTTCGCATGTCGTTTCTCCAGAAAAAGGGGAAAGCCCGGGCATTAGTGAGGGGCTTCCTTTGGCTTCATAAAAAAGTTGTCGAAAAAAAGGATTGAGAATAAGGTAGTTACAGATAGAGATTAAAAGCGAAGCTCCTGAAGCTTTTTCGAATGTAACTTACTGAAACGTAGGGATACTTTTGCAAAAGCCTCTAGTTATCCGCCGCGTAGGCGGTTTAGAAGTAAGTTTGACGGGGCTAGCTTGTCATATGCTTAGTTATCCGCCGTGTAGGCGGTTCTTAGAAGACTTTGTCCATTCCATAGAAACCATTCGGAATGTTATCCGCCGTGTAGGCGGCTTAGAAGTGTGCGGGCTGGAAACTCCCGCGCCGGTCTCCGGTTATCCGCCGAGTAGGCGGCTTAGAAGAAAAGGGGTTTGATCATGTTCGGTTATATCCAGTTATCCGCCGTGTAGGCGGCTTAGAAGCACATGAGGATGACCCCGGACGGGATCGTTATCCGCCGTGTAGGCGGCTTAGAAGGATTGTGCGGGGTTTTGTTATGCTCGGAAGGCGTTATCCGCCGTGTAGGCGGCTTAGAAGCTTTGCCCCGGCCTCATCCCAAAAGGCAAAGTGTTATCCGCCGTGTAGGCGGCTTAGAAGACATTTTCCCCCGACTTCGATGCCTCCCCTTCGTTATCCGCCGTGTAGGTGGCTTAGAAGCTTGAAGAAGCAAGAGAAGCAGCCGAAAACTAGTTATCCGCCGTGTAGGCGGTTTGAAGAACGGCTTCATCGTTATCCGCCGTGTTATCAGGCGGCTTAGAAGGTCCGAATCTTCTAACTAGGCGCCCGAAAAAGTTATCCGCCGTGTAGGTGGTTTAGAAGTTTTCGCCGCCGTCGCCGTTTTGGTCGCCGCGTTATCCGCCGTTTGTAGGCGGCTTAGAAGAACAACAGCAAGAGCGCCGTGTAGGTGGTCTACCACGGGTTATCCGCCGCGTAGGCGGCTTAGAAGCAAGCGTGATGACCTTCCGGTAGAAGGTGTCCGTTATCCGCCGTGTAGGCGGCTTAGAAGAGCAAGGCAGCCCGCGCATCGTACGACCTTGGGTTATCCGCCGTGTAGGCGGTAGGCGGCTTAGAAGGATTGAAATCCCTCTTGCTAATATGAAGCGTAGTTATCCGCCGTGTAGGCGGCTTAGAAGTATCTGGTCGGACGCCTAGGGTCAGGACTCGTTAATGAAGATAAAAGATAACACAGACAGCAAGGCAGATGGCTGAGAAAAAGGTATGGGCACAGCGGTCATAACGTGTTGCGATACGCCGCCAGTCCTTCAGTTTGCTGAACGTATTTTCAATGAGATGCCGACGTTTATACAGCGTTTTGTCGAAAGGAAAGGCTGCATTTCTGGTTTTCCGAGGAGGTATGCAGACCGTCATCCCCTTGCTTTCAGAGACTCCCGCAACCAGGCCGCATCATACCCTCCGTCTGCCAGAAAGATGCCGTCTTCGGGAAGAAGGTGCTGGAGAATGGCCGCTCCCTTGTAATCGCTGACCTGTCCTTCGGTCAGCAAAAAAGCAGAACAGGCCGCCCATGTCCGTCGCAGACCGCATGGAGTTTGGAATTCAATCCGCCCTTTGTCCGGCCTATGAGACGCGCGGAGCCCCTTTTGCGCAGGCTTGCCGCCGTGCGGTGGGCCTTGAGGTGAGTGGAGTCAATCATCAGCGAGCCATCAAAGGGCGTCTGGTTTGCCAGCTCGGTGAAGATCCTGCTGAAAACACCGAGCCTGCTCAACCTGACGAACCGATTGTACAGCGTCTTGTACGGACCATATTCCGCGGGAGCATCCTTCCACTGAAGTCCATGTTTGATAACGTAAAGAATGCCGCTGACGACGTGCCTGCCATCGGCACGGGGGATACCGTGAGAGCGGGGAAAGAAAGGGCTGATCCGTTCCATCTGGCTTTCGGAAAGGTAAAACAGGGTACGCATGCGACACCTCCATGTCTTCTTCAGTATACCCTGTTTTCACTTCATTGGGAATAATGAGTCCTGACCCTAGGTTCTGTTTCATTTGGATATGGCGCTTACTGTTCTCCAAGGTAATAGCCCACGGTCGTTCTGAGGAGATCAGCATACTGATAGATGTCGTCGAGTTTTTCGATCTTGTGTTTGTTTTCGTTCTTATCCGCGTCGAAGGTGCCTATGTATTTGACCGACACGGAGTTGAGATGCATACGGCAGAGCGGCTTCCTGTTGTTATCGTCAAGGAGGATGCCGCAATACGTCTGCCGATCGCGCATGACTACGCGGGCCGGGTCGACGACGCTGCATAGGATGGCCTTGATGATAAGGTAGCCTTCAATCTCCTCCTGCGTCGTCACGATGCCGGATTCGTTCTCCACGGCTTCTTCTGCCTGTCCCTTTGCGGGCTCGGCGGGTTCGTCCAGTACACTGGCATAGGTATTCGGGCGGGCTATGCCCTGAATGCGGGACAGCAGGATGTCATTGATGTAGTGGTCGAAGATGTAGTGGTCGAACGCGAGGGAGACTTTGGGGCGGAAGTCATCAAGGACGCTGGCCCTGAGCTGCCCGTCATAGATTTGGGCGACAAAGTGTTTCACAAAGGTATCTGAGGGAGACGCCAGCTCTTGGGCGATGAGTTGCTTGATCTGCCGGAGATGTTTTAGGTCCTGTGCGGCGGACAGAGCGACATCAACGTCGAAGGAGTCATTGGCGAGCTTCTTCAATTCGGGGATGAGGGCCTCTTCCAGCTTATCAAAGTTGAATATCATGAATGGTTTGTCATCCATGTTGTTCGGCTTGTCGAGGTCGGAGAAGAATTGGTATTGCACGCTGTCCGTCAGGATGGCGAGGCGTGCGGTAGGCGTGTTGTGGAAGTAGCGGTGGAGCTGGTCGACCTTGCCGGAATCAAGGCAGGTCCCGGCGCACTTGGCTTCGATGAGGATGATGACCTCTCCGTCGCGCTTGATAGCGTAATTCACTTTTTCACCCTTTTAGTACCTACGTCGACCGTGTACTCGGGGACGACTATGCGCGGGTCAAAGGTGTCATACCGAGCGCTTGAAGAAACGGCAAGATAAGCGCGTTTTTCGTCGCTTCTTCCGTTACGAATGCGTGTTCCCTCAGTTCTTGGATACGTGTCGCCAGTGCCTTGACCCGATCTGAAAATTCCATGTTTTCCCATGATGGTTTCGGAAGAGCAGCTTGTCCTCATATTGTTCGCTGCAACTACTCCCTTCTTGGAAAGCAGCAGTGTTCCGGCGTCCGTCCTAGCTGCTTTTTAGCGCAAGTCCGGTCATTTCCTCTACTGGATTTTCAGTTCTGGCTTATCAAAACATCGTTATAGACACAACCATGAAAGGAAAAATTGGGAAGAGGTGTTTTGGAGCTTCCTTACAGAGGAATACAATGTTTCCACGGTCCATTGACAATCAGCCCCGGTGAAACCCTAGAGTCCAGGTGGGCACGGAGCTTGGGTACGGGTGAAGGGCACGGTCAGCTTTGATGGCGACCGTGAAAAGGTGTCCAAGGATCAGGAGATGATACTTGAGAAAAAGAATGGGAAGGCGAAAGCCTCCCCATCAGCTCTACTCCAGAGTAGCAATGTGCCCGGAGATTTTATTCCGGCTCTGTGCCGCTACAGAATTTCAAGGACCTTTACGTCAACCTTAGGGGACTCCATGAAGTCCTTGTCCACCTTGCCGGAGAGACGTACCTTGTTCTGGGGTGTAACGGTTCGGCCCGCGAAAAGCTCGAAATCGATCTCCACGATCATTTCGCCCGTGGTGTCCTTGAAGATGTATTTATCGTCGCTGCCGGCAACACGTTGGGTGATGTTCCCGGTGAGCACGACGCGGGCATCGTCCCAGCTTTTTTGGGCTTTGGCTACGGTATCGGCCTCAATGCCGGTAGTGGGGCCTTGGAAGCCTCCTCCCTGAGCGGAATTCGGTCCCTGAAAGCCTGCTGCTATGGTGGGAGCAGCAAGGGTAGCGGCAAGGACCAGTGCGAACAGACGCTTCATAGTTGCTCTCCTATTGTTTGTAAGATTGATTCCTTTTATCTATAATCAAAAATATAGATGCGTCAAGCGGATCGGATTCAAGCCGAGCGAGGATATATGGAGGCCAATATGTTGCGCATATTGCTTTTGATCGTGGCCCTTGCGTTTCCGCTTCCGGCCTATGCATGGCCCGGCACGGTGCTGGACGTCCACGATGGCGACAGGATGATCGTGGCGCCGATGGGCGACGTCCGGACGCCGTTAAAAATCCGGCTCTACGGCATAGACGCCCCAGAGCTGGAGCAGAAGGGCGGCCCGCAGTCCCGCGATCACCTCCTGTCGCTCGTGCGACCGGGGCAGGACGTTGAGGTGATCAAGATGAGCACCGACAAATACGGTCGCACGGTCGCGCTGGTGGCTACGGACAGGGTGCTCAATGCCGACATGCTGGAAGCTGGTCAGGCGTGGGCGTATCCGGCCTTCTGCAACGCGCCGTTCTGCAACGGCTGGAAGAAGCTGGAACAGGACGCCAAAGAAGCGCGGCGGGGCCTGTGGTCCCGAAAGGACCCGACCCCGCCGTGGAAGTGGCGGCAGAAGCGGAAATGAAGAAAGCCCCCGGATGTTTTGATCCGAGAGCCTTGTTTTACTGGTTGGGCGGTGTCAGGCCGGGCGCAGGTTTCACCGCATCTATGAGTTCCTGCGGGACGTCTTCCAACATGCGATAGGGGGAGAGTCACTTTCGAAGTGGGAATTCCCATGCGCTTGCCGATGGCCCTTGAGAGAGCGGCCTCATCCGTCTCACCCGCGGATGTCTGAAAATCTTTGCGCATCTCGCCCCAGAGCTGCTGCATCTCTAGTTCCTGATCGGAAAAGGGCGTTTCGGCAGCCCGCACTCCATTCCATGTCCAGTTTTCTTTGCCTGAAATGCCCTTGCCGTCGGGTACGTAATCCGCAACCGCAAGCTGGCAGGCTGCGCCATCGACATCCGGAAGGGAGTCCAGCACAACGCTGATCGAGGTCGCCCCAGTATCCTTGGCGTAATACTTTGCCGCGGCGATGGCGGTGGCCGCGAGTTGTTCTCGTGATGCAGAGGAAACCGAGGCCAAGATGAGCGTCCCGTCTTTGTCCCGCGCAGCCGGGGTAATGCGGATAAAGAGTTTAAGCCTGTTGATGGTCTTTTTCTGATCCCAGCCCGAACTGTATACGACATAGGGAACTGGCGTCGCCCGCGAAATATCCCATTTTTCACCGGAAGGCTGAGGAGCCTCCTGAACACTGGCAAGAGGGTTGAGCTGCATCCACGGATGCTTTTTCTTGGCCTTTTCCATACAGGCCAAAACGTAGGGCGTCGAGTTTTCTCGTGTAACCGGTTTGTTAGCTGACTCGGCAAATTCTTTCATGCAAGCCGCCACATCTTCCGAAGCCCGCTTGAGTTCGCCTTTTTTCAGCGTCGCCAAGATTCCGGCTTCGGTACTGGCCTTGATGTAGTCGGCAGCCGAAGCGAGTTTGTTTGCATCCGTGCTCATGGCCCAGCCGATGACCGTTTCATCGCGCAGCGTGCCCCCTTCGTCCCAGTTTTGGGCGTAAGCCGGGATGCTGACAAACAGTGCCATCAGCAGTGCTACTACTCGAATCATCCTTCCCCCTTCACTGATACGGCCCTACACACCACAGTCGGTAGCACCACTCGCAGGTCTGTCCGAGGTGGCATGTTGGGGATTGTCCCGGCGAGCCTCGGTGGGCGTCACTACGGCGCTCACCGACTCGGCCAAGCGTTTATTTTCTTCATGCAGCGCGATGATCTTGTCTTTGGCTGCGAGGAGCTCGTCCTTTGCAGCGAGAAGTTTCTTTGTCAGCTCTGTGTTTTCCCGTTTCAGTTCCTCCGTACACGGGGCGGAACTCGACATCGATTCGCTCAAGGATGCAGCCTGTGGGGATGACTTTCCTTCAATACTGTTGTCCCTAAGCATAGGACCTTCACCAAAATAAAGCCATTCTCTGGAGAGCTCTGGATAAAGATCAAGGATTTTTTGAAGATGTTCCCATAGGTTTCTTTGGCTTTTTTCTGCAAACCATGTGTTGAATGTTTGTGGAGAAACTCCGATATGTTCCGCTAGATGAGCAAGCGGAATTTTTTGTGATTTTGAAAAAAATCTTATTCTTTCAAATAATTGCATATCAAATATTTTTTGATAAAAAATCATAAAAATATTGCTTTATCAAAAATATTTTTGATAAAGAACACCTAACACAAACACGAAACAGCAACACAAAACTATCAGGGAATCGTTATGACCACAATGCTAGACGCTGATCGCGCTGCCGCGTTGAGGACATGGATGGATGAGCGCGACATGACCATCCGCTATGTCGCTGAACAGCTAGGCGTAAGTATGACGCTGGCCCGCAGGTATCTCATGCTTTGGGAAACCGTCCCGACGCATTGGCACCGCCAGCTTGTCCTGCTTGGAATCCCTCCGGAACTCTTGCCCCGTGCTGAGAATAAGAAGCGTGGCCCCTCCAAGATTCCAGTTCTGAACCCGCACCCGGCAGTGTGTGCCTGATTTGAGGATAACCCGGCATCCCGCCGGAATCACGCAAACGGAAAGGAGAGTTTGGCATGAAAGAAGGCACTCCGAACATCGGGGCAGTCTGCCAGCGGCTTGCCAAGCACGCCCCGTCAGGGCTGTCGGTGGAACAGATCGTCTATCGGCTCGGGCGTCCGTACAACACGCTGATGTCCGAGCTTTCGCCCCTGCGGGACACGCACAAGTTCGACGTGAATCTGTTGATACCGCTGGATAGAAATGAAATCTACACGGGCAAGGCAAGGCTTGTCAATCGCGGCAACGGCATTGTCCTGCGCTGCGCGACGAAGGGTGAGCTTGCGGCGTTGTTGTCGCTGCTCAGGGCTCTTTTCCCGCATGGGGGACGCATGAAGGATCTCATGGGGAGGGCTGCGGCATGAGGTACGTTATCGGAGACAGCGCCCGCTTCGTGACTCCCTATCGCGGTTACTCGTGAGTGACGATCATCGGCTACGAAGGCGATGGGTATTGCGTGGAACTTACTTCCGGCCTCGAAATCGTCGTCCGGGAAGACGAACTGGAGGACGTATGAAAAAACGAGAACTGGTGGAAACCGAGGCAGGAGCACGCGATGGAGCGGCATGAGTTCGACGCGGCCTACGCCCGCATCTGCGAGGTCTGCGGCATGAAGACGCAGACGGATCTTTCCGCGTATCTCGGCATCCGTCAGAGTTCCATCTCCGACTCCGACGCCAAGCGGCGCATGATGATTCCTGCCGCGTAGCTGTTGACCATTTTGGCCCACGAGGGCGTGAACCCTACGTGGATTCTGACGGGCGAAGGTTCCAAATTCTTGGTTCCAGCCTCGTTGCCTCCGAGCGCGCCCACGCTGCTGCTGGCTCGTCTGGCAGGGCCGGAGCTGGAGCAGCGCATCCGGGCGGGGCTGATAAGCGTGACGAATGTATTGCCGAAGAAATTCGGGCTCTCGCTGAGGGCAAGGAGGAGAAAGGGGAATGATCGACCTGCTCGTTGAGTACCGCCACTGGCTTGCCGGGACGGTCATGGGCGTCGGCTTCGTCGGCCTGTTCATCCGGCAGGAGGTGGCCCGCAAGTGCCGCCTTCGCCGGATGGCGAGGGAATGCCGCCATGAGTCGGGACAGGAAGGGTAGCCCCTCCGTCTCGCCGTCCGAATCCTCGGAGGCATGGCTTGAGTCCCATGCCTCCGAACTGGTGGACTGCGGGAGGATGCGTTGCCGGATGCTGGCCCGCCATTGCGGGACGCGGGAAAGCTGTTTCCGCGGCGGGCGGTGCCCGAAGGCTCCGCGAGGCGCGAGGCCTGTCCAGACCGAAAGGGCGTCCATGCCATGTACTACGCAAACCCGGATTGTTGAGATGAAGCTGTTTCGCAAGGAAAAGAAGCCCGCAGGGGCGTACTGCTGCTCCATTTGCAAGAGGGTCTATCGGCACGCGGGCATGGCCGAACGCTGTACGAGGACGGCTGTGTGCCGCTTGTACAACACGCCGCCAGCTGAGGTGCGGGAGGCGTGGAGGCTTGTCGGCGGAGCCGCGCCGTTGGGGTGGTTTCTGGCCCACCCGGTTTTCGATACCGAGCCGGAGGCTTCCAGGCTGTATGGAGCCGCGAGAGCCGTTCAGGACTCTACGGTGGATCTGTACGTGATGCTGCAAAGCGGCCGTCCCACCCACCTCGGCCATGTCGGGGACGTGATCCGCTCGGTGATCTGCGACGCGAGGGGCGAGGCCGTGGCCCGCGCCGTGCGGCCGGAGCTGCTGGAAGGGATGCGAGATCTGGAGGAGTGCGTGGAAGCGCTCCATGGCGAGATCATCCCCGAAAGTGAAGCCGACTATGAGGAAGACGCCATCGAGGGCATCGTACGCCTGAGCGATGCCGTCATCGGCCGAAGCCCGAAGGCCGCAAGCCGTCGCTCTACCTCGTCAACGAACGGCACCTCGTCGTCGGGCGGGGCAGGGCGGACGTGCGCCGGGTCATGATGGGGTTCGGGCTCTCGAAGCCCCGCATCCAAGGCATCAGCACCGGCGAGAAGTTCGAGGACGGGCGCACCGCCGAGGACATCATCAAGACAGCCGTGCGCGTCCCGGCGCTCATCGGACGCATGGAGGAGTGAGCATGTCGCAATCGCATGAAAAGCAGCTTATTGAAGCCCTGCGTGTCGTGTGCGGGGGAGAGAAAAGTGAAGTTTCTCCAGAGTTGGGAGACGAAATCGTCAAGGCTATCAGGGAAGAGATTGTTCCGCTCGTTGAATTGGCAGCGTTTCCGCACCGGGAGTATTTGGATGAAAAAGCCGCGTCTTTTTATTGCAGTACGCCCGTATCGACATGCAGCGTAAGCGCGTGGACGGAAAAGGCCCTGTGTACATCAAAGATGGTGCCAAGGTGCTTTATGCCCGCAAGGATTTGGATCGGTATATGGCGGCCCGAAAGGTCAAGACGTATGAGCAGAGCTAGCGATTTTTTCTATAAATTTCAGGGTATCCCACTTAGCGTCGGGACTGAGCTTGGCGTATCGTTGGGTGGACCGCAGGCTTGTATGCCCCACCAGCTTGCCGATGGTGTACAGCGGGACATTCTGACTGGCCAGCCACGAGCAAAAGGTACGTCGCAGGGTGTGGATAACGACTTTGAACCGGGGATCGGTGATACCGTCGTTCAGGCCAAGAATGTTTACGGCCTTCGTAAAGGTATGGGGCAAGGCATTGGGCCGGATTTGAAGTCCTTTGCCGTAGTGAAGACGAGATCGGCTGGTCGGACTGGGACAATGGGCTGTAATACGTTGATAACCGTATCGTCCATGAACGCGGTGCGCTTTCCCATTTTCCCATCGACATGGATGAGGCGGTTCTCAAAGTCGGCATCTTGACCGCACATAACGGAGCACTTCGCCCACCCGCATTCCCGTGTGCATGAAAATGAGTGCAATGCGGTATACGCGGCAGGAGAGTATTTCGAGGACATCGAGCAGCCTCTCCAATTCAATCGGTGCAAGAAATCGTTGCCTCTCGTTGTTCGATGGAAGCAGTTTGACTTTAGGGGCAGGGCCGGGATGAAGGCCCCATTCGATCATGCGCCCTATGACGTTGAGGACATCGAGAAGGATAAAGTTGACCGTCGAAGGGGAGAGCGTGTTTCCCCTAAATACAGTATAGCTCCCGGAGGCATCGGCGTATAGCCACTTTGTCATGTTCATAGCCATGATTTCGAGCTGAGTCAGCCGCACGGATGCGAACTTGGCGTAATTTCTCTCAGGCCGGAAAGAAGAGCAAGAAAGCCGGTTTTCGGTCTCGTACCGATAGGGGGAGTACTGATGACGGTTGAGCCTTGCTTCCCTAACCTCCAAAATTCGTTTGTAAGCCAAAATGACGGCTGTGCGGCATGAGTGTTGAGCTACCGCACTTCATTGAGCAAATCAGTGCTGAGAAGCAACTCATTGGAAATATTTTATATTGCGCCATCTCTTTCGCTCAAGTAATTATAAAGTATTACCCGAGAATCATCTAAAACACAAACTATTGGAGATGACTCTATTAAAATGGTATACTGGATTGCACAGAGAATATTGGAATGCATAGTCGGATTTAATACAGACTGTGAAAATAGGTCATAATGTAGGGCAAATATATAAAAATGGATAAAATAAACCTTTCAAAAGACTGCTAACGGGCATAGAAAAGTTCAGAGTCTCAAGGGAATGCAGTCAAATGGGTAACCGTAACAGCTTTGCATCCCCGACATTGTGCGGCTGTGCGGTGTAGAACATTGAGCTCCAACATGGTGGGACTTCCATTATATGTTATCCCTTTTTGATAAATAATTGTTGATAACTATGCTGTAAGTATTGAGAAAAAGTAACGTTACCTGCGTTCATTTCTCTTTTCTTGAGGTATTTCAATAGAAGACAGGAATGAACACACAGCGGCAATAAAGCGAAAGAGATTATAATTCAGATAGTCATTAACTATAACATATACATAACTGAAATTGTAATGCAGAAATGCATTGACAGTGAAAAAAAGAGCAAGTAGGGTCAAAACATGGCAGGGTTCCCTTCTCCCCTCCTTTTTTACCCCCCTGTGAGGTATCCCATGATCCGTAGAACGTTTCTAAAAGGTGCGGCTGCTGTTTCGTTTTCTCTCATGGTTTCACCGGCATTGACAGCTTTTGCCAAGGATTCGGTGCGTGTTTATGTGGGCGGCCCCATTTTCACCATGAACAAGAACAACGACATCGCAGAAGCCATCGCGGTGAAAGGTGAAACGATTCTGGCCGTGGGCAAGAAGGCCGAGGTTATGGCCGCTGCGGGTTCGGGCGCCACCGTAGTGGATCTTAAGGGCAAAGCGCTTATCCCCGGCATGATCGACGGGCACAGCCACTTCCCATCAGGGGCTTTCAATGAGTTGACGATGGTCAATCTCAACGTGCCTCCTCTTGGGCGTGCTGAGTCGATTGCGGATATGCAGAACCTGCTGAAGGAACGTGCAGCCCAGACGAAAAAGGGTGAATGGATCGTCGGTTATAACTATAACGATTTAGCGATTAAAGAACAACGGCATCCAACCCGTGCCGATCTGGATGCGGTGTCCACCGAGCACCCCATTTTTTGTGAAGCATGTGTCCGGCCATTTAGGTGTGGCGAACAGCAAAGCTCTGGAGTTGGCCGGCATTACGGAAGAGACGCCGAATCCTGAAGGCGGTAAATTCCGTCGCGGTCCGGACGGAAAGCTGGATGGGGTGTTGGAAGGTCCGGCGGCCCAAGCGCCTGTTTCAGCCATCCGTCCCAAGCCTACGGCCGCACAATATGAAGAGGCCGTGCGTCGTGACAATATGATCTACGCCGCTGCGGGGATTACGACGGCCAACAATGGCGGCAGCCCCACAGTGGATGACTTTTTCCTCAAGGCCAGCGAAAACGGCGATCTGGGCATCCGTGTGGTCATCTGGCCCAACGGCCGCAATGCCAAGTTGATAGAAAGCTATGGCGAAAAGAGGCAGGGTGCGCAGCTGGATAAGGCCGGCAAGGTGTTCCTTGGGCCGGCCAAGCTTTTTGCCGATGGAGCCCTGCAGGGCTATACGGCATGGTTCTCCAAGCCCTACTTCAAGCAGTTGCCCGGTAAGCCGGCAGATTTTCGCGGTTTTCCGGTATTCAATTCGCAGGAAGAATTGTTTGCGCTGGTCCAGAAACTCCACGATGCGGGCTGGCAGATCACCACACATACCAATGGCGACCAAGCCATTCAGGACATGATTGACGCGTATAGCGCCGCTTTGGAAAAGAATCCGCGTAAGGACCATCGCCATATTCTCAATCACTGCCAGTTCTGTCGTCCTGATCAGGTGGTGGCCATTGCCGAAAAGGGCTTTGTGCCTTCCTATTTCGTGACCCACACATGGTTCTGGGGCGACATCCACCGCGACATGGTGGCCGGTCCCGAGCGTGCGGCCCATATCAGCCCGTTGAAGGCGGCACTGGATCATAAGATTACCTTCGCCTTGCATAACGATACACCCGTGACGCCCATCAGTCCGCTCATGGACGTCTTTTCGGCAGTCAATCGTCTCACGTCCTCGGGTAAGGTTCTTGGCCCTGATCAGCGCATCGACGTTATGGAAGCCCTGCGCGGCGTAACCATTAACGGTGCCTATATGCAGCGGCTCGAGGATAAGATCGGTTCTCTGGAAAAGGGCAAGCTGGCGGATATGGTTATCTTGGACAAGGACCCCACCAAGGTGGATCCGGTCAAGTTGAAGGACATTATGGTGGAAGAAACTATTGTGGGCGGTAATACGGTTTACAAGCGCGCTTGATGCGCCGTTGTCTGATATTCTTAAAAAGGCCCGCTTTTGGCGGGCCTTTTGCTATGCATCGTATTGCGTCGGAATATGCAGCATAGGCGACTTAGAAGCTGATGTTATCCAGATGCGCGTGCTGGATAAGCTCCGGGATGTCGGTAAAGTTTTCGAAATCCCAGCTCACGAGTTCAGGATAGGTCAAGTGTTGCAAACCTTGCGGATTGGCCGAAATAATGAACCACCGTTGCCCCGAGGCGTCTTCCCCCAGCCGAAACCGATCACAAGATCTTCGAGATATTTGGGAAATCCCTGATACAAGGCGGTGTATTCCGCCACAAAGGCCTCGTGGGCTTCTTTAAACGAAGGGTACATCTGATGACCGGATTCCGTACTTGCCATGCTGTGCTCCTGTTGTAATCAGCCTCATCGCAATGGACCGCCATCATGAGTGTAAGACGTTCGCCGTTGGGCTCTTCGTCACGCTGCTGTGGTGGCCCGCCATAGAAAATACATATCTACGGTTGAAGGTTACCCTAAAATAACAGCGAGGTATCTGAATCGCAAGGTCTAAAATGGGCTTCTCATGGACAATGTGCCCCATGCCATGTAGCGCTGGGCAGCAATGGCGCGAGAAGTATGATTGGGATTTTTGAATATGAAGGATAGCCCTATCTCCATAGTGTGCTTCTTGGGAAATCATATACTTGCAACAGGAGGCATCTTAATAAAGAAGCCTCAGAGGTAAGGGCTTCAGGTAACAATGATTGGGGCGACGGAAATGCCCATGTAGCTTACAGACTGAGGGAGTATCGTTATGCGCGCTATTGTCATGACGGCATTTGGCGGCCCGGAGGTTTTGCGCCTTACGGACATTCCGGAACCAGAACCGGAACATGGGCAGATCCGTGTTCGGCTGTATGCGGCGGGGGTCAATCCTGCCGAAGCCTATATCAGAACGGGCCAGTATGCCTTCTTCAAACCCACATTGCCCTATACCCCCGGGTTTGATGGCGCGGGAGTTGTGGACAAGGTGGGCGAGGGGTGCAAGGCAGTAAACCCGGTGATAGGGTTTTTGTGACGGCTCTTACGGCGCGACGCAATACGGGGACTTATGCTGAGAAGGTTGTCTGTGATGCGGAGGCTGTTCATCTCCTGCCCGATGCCGTTACGCTTGAGCAAGGTGCGGCGGTGGGATTTCCCGGTATGGCCGCATATAGGGCTCTTTTTCAATGTGCAGGTCTTAAGCCCGCAGAACGCATCCTCATACACGGCGCGAGCGGAGGTGTGGGGACCGTCGCCGTACAGCTGGCGCGTGCATGTGGAGCGTTCGTAATCGGTACCGCAGGGAGCCCTGCCTCCATGAAGCTTGTCCGCAGCATCGGAGCGCATATCGTATTGGATCACACGCAACCGGGCTATCTGGATACGCTGGCCGCGCTTACGGATGGAGTGGGGCCGGATGTGATTCTCGAAATGCTTGCGGATAAGAATCTGGAAAATGACATGCGGATGATAGCCAAGCATGGGCGTATTGTCGTCATAGGCAGCCGGGGCAGCCTTGAAATGACGCCGCGTCTGCTCATGGCCAAGGAATCTGTGGTGATGGGGATGGCCATCTGGCATAGCGCCCCGGAAGAGGCGCGCATGGCGGAAGCTGCGGTTGCGGCCGCGTTGCGGAGCGGTGCCTTGCGTCCTGTTCTTGGCGACATACTGCCCCTTGAAAAGGCGGCTCAGGCACATGAGGACATCATTGCGCGCGGCGGCAAGCCGGGCAAGATGCTCCTGCGCATTGAGTAAGGCTACGCCAGAAAAGCAAGGTTTGCTGGCCGTGATTCCTCCCTGACGAGATTCACGGCCTTTTTGTGAAGGGAACGTCCGCTTCTGTGATTTGGGAAAGCTTATTCTTTAAAACGGATAGAGGAGGTGTTTTAATAATATCCATATACGATAGCTGGATACGGATGCATATCCCCATGTGATGTCAGCTTGACCTGCCCAGTGAAGCGGTGCATAGATTTCCGAGTAGAACGGATGACAAGAAAATACCTTGCTCCCCCTTCCATTATGGAGGTTAGGGCTTATATGGTATTCTGTCGGGAGAAGTCCCTTTAACGAATCGTTATGCTCTCCGGGCGTGACTCCGGTTGCACCCCGGATTGGTGACCAGCTTTTTTGGAGGACAGCATATGTGGGAATACACGGATACCGTTCGGGAGCATTTCCTGAAGCCGCGTAATGCGGGTGAACTTGCTGATGCCAACGCCATTGGCGAGGTGGGGAAGCCTTGCTTGCGGCGATGCCTTAAAGCTTTTCTTGAAGATCAACGACAAAGGCATCATCGAAGATGCCTCCTTCCAGACGTTCGGCTGTGCCAGCGCTATTGCGTCGAGCTCTGCGTTGACTGAAATGATCAAAGGGCAAGACGGTGGAAGAAGCGGCCAAGGTGACCAATAAGGATATTGCGACATACCTTGGTGGATTGCCCCGTGAAAAAAGATGCATTGCTCCGTTATGGGACAGGAAGCCTTGGAAGCGGCTCTGCGTAACTGGCGCGGCGAACCCGCCGAGAAGCAGCATGAGCATGAAGGTAAACTGGTTTGCAAGTGTTTTGGTGTGACCGATGTTCAGATTCGCCGTGCCATTGAGGAAAACAACCTCAAGACGGTGGAAGAGGTTACAAACTACACCAAGGCTGGAGGTGGTTGCGGAGAATGCCTTGATACCATTCAGGATATTCTTGATGAGGAATTGGGGAAGCCGAAGCTGAAGGAATTTAATCCCGCTCCGAAGTCCATAATGACCAATGTGCAGCGTATGCAAAAGGTCATGCAGGTCCTCCAGGATGAGGTCCGTCCGCGTCTCGCTGCGGATGGCGGTGATATCGAATTGGTGGATGTCGATGGCCATCGGGTCGTCGTCGCTTTGCGCGGCCTGTGCTCGAACTGCAGTTCCCGCACGGTGACGTTGAAGGATCTGGTTGAGAAGATCCTCCGTGAACAGGTGGAACCGGAAATTGTGGTTGAAGAGGTGAAGGCATGAGCGTCATCTATCTCGATAACAACGCCACGACCAGCGTAGCGCCGGAAGTTTTTGAAAGCATGATTCCGTTTTTTACGGAAAAATATGGTAATGCCTCGAGTATGCACACGTTCGGCGGGCAGGTGGGCAAGAGCATTCAGGATGCACGGGAAAAGGTTGCGGCGATGCTTGGTGCGCAGCCTGAAGAGATCGTGTTCGCCTCTTGCGGCACGGAAAGCGATTCCACTGCCGTGATGTCCGCTTTGCAGGCGCAGCCTGAAAAAAAGCATGTCATCACGACCCGTGTTGAGCATTCGGCGCTTATCGCCCTCGGGCAGCATCTGGAGCAGAAGGGGTATGAGCTGACGTATCTGGGCGTGGATTCCAAAGGGCGCCTGGATCTGGACGAACTGTCGGACGCTATGCGCAAAGATACGGCCATTGTCTCCATCATGTTCGCCAACAATGAGACCGGTACCGTTTTTCCGATTCAGAAGATCGCTGAAATGGTGAAGGAGCGGGGTATCCTGTTCCATACCGACGCCGTACAGGCCGCCGGCAAGCTTCCTATTGATCTGGCCAAGATGCCGGTGGACTTTTTGGCGCTTTCCGGGCACAAGCTCCACGCCCCCAAGGGGATCGGAGTGCTGTATGTCCGCAAGGGAACGCGGTTCATCCCGTTTCTTCGCGGCGGGCATCAGGAAAGGGGGCGTCGCGCCGGCACGGAAAACGCGCCGTACATCGTAGGCCTCGGTGCCGCATGTGAATTGGCCATGAACCACATGACGGATGAAAACACGAGAGTGCCCGCCCTCCGCGATAAGCTGGAAAAAAGGCCTTTTGGCGGCTATTCCCGATGCCATCGTGAATGGAGATGTGGAGAACCGTCTGCCGAATACGTCCAATATCGCGTTTCAGTATGTTGAGGGCGAGGCGATCCTGTTGCTCATGGATCAGCTCGGCATCTGTGCTAGCTCCGGTTCGGCCTGCACCTCCGGCAGTTTGGAACCTTCGCATGTGCTGCGTGCTATGGGCGTTCCCTTCACCTTCGCGCATGGCTCCATCCGTTTCTCGCTGTCCCGGTATACAACGGACACTGAAATCGATTACGTCCTTGAAAATCTGCCGCCCATCATTGAGCAGTTGCGTGCGATTTCTCCCTTTAGGGCAATGAAATAGCTAATTCTCTTTGACAGAAAAGAAAAAGGCACCTCATCCGGGTGCCTTTTTTTTGTTACTGTTGCAGCGGCATTACTTGGTGAGCTGGCTATGCCAAGCGAGCAGGGCGTTCATGAGCGCCGTGACTTGCTGCTGCAAGGAGGGATCAATGAGATCTCCGGATTCGTTGAAAGAGGCGGAGAAGGCGTTGGAAAAGACTTCCGGTTTGTTCACTGGGCGGAGGTTCAAATAAACGCAGACCTGCCGCAAATGATACTGCGCGCGCGATGTCCCCATGCCGCCGCCGGCTCCCATGATGGCTACCGGTTTTCCGTTGAAAGGCGCACAGTCCGGTTCGCGTGACACCCAGTCAAGAGCGTTTTTCAGGGCCGGGGCGAGGGAGTAGTTGTACTCGGGACAAGCCAGCACGAGGGGCATCGGCCTCGGTCACCTGCCGGATCAGCGTTTGTACTGGTTCAGGTTTGGGATCACAACGATCGGCATTGTAAAAAGGAACATCGGCGAGATCGGCGATTTGGAAGTTCACCGTGGGGGGAAGGCATTGCTTGGCGAACCGCAGGAGCCCCGTATTGCGGGACTGGGCGCGCAGGCTTCCGGAGATGCCGAGAATATTGAGAGTAGGATTCATACGTATTCCTCCTCCTTTGAAATTAGCGCGGTAAACGCCATTTGTCCCATGAAAGGCAAATCACAAGAGAGGGTGATACACAATCTGTCAAAAAAACTTAATGGGAATAAAGAAACGGCGTTATCTGCTTTTTTGAAAAAAATTTTTGCAGTAAGGATGCACATTCCGGTGCGGCGATACCGCCCATATGCCATACACGATGGTTTTGGAAAGGCAGATCCAGCCCGTTGAAGCACGATTCCACAGCTCCGGCTTTGTTGTCCGCAGCCCCATAGACGACACCGGCAAGGCGGGCATGAACGATGGCGCCCGTGCACATCAGACAAGGTTCAAGCGTAACGACGAGAATACAGCCTTCGAGGCGGTAATTGCCCAAAACGGTTCCGGCTGAACGCATGGCCATGATTTCGGCATGGGCTGACGGATCGGACAGGGTAATGGGCTGATTGTGCTCGGCGGCGAGGATCGTCCCCGCCGGATCGACGATGAGCGCCCCTACGGGGACTTCTCCTTGCTGGGGCGCTTGCCGTGCTTTCGCAATCGCTTGGAGCATCAACCCCTCCCACGACCAGCCGGAAGGAGGGGGAGGGACGGGGCCCCATGGCGTATAGGCGCGGGGTCGCAGACTGTCTCGGAAAAGGCCGCCCAAGGATACTCCGATCCGGAGGGCGGCCTCTTAGATGGCGTCATTACAGGATGACCCGCCTGCGAATCTGCTGAACGACCTGTTCGGGCGTATCGCAGACCGTGACGAGATCGTCCACCTCGGAAGCCCTGATGTAGCCCCGGAAACCATTGTGCTGCGGACCCAGTCGAGGAAGCCGTTCCAGAAGGTACTCTGGTACAGGATAATGGGAAGCGGACGGATACGTTTGGTTTGCGCGAGCACAAACGCTTCGGAGAGTTCGTCAATGGTGCCCATGCCGCCGGGCATGACGACATACGCGAGCGCATACTTTACAAACATGAGCTTGCGCAGGAAGAAGTAGCGGTAATCACTGCGTATTTTTACATACTTATTGCATTCTTGTTCGTGGGGAAGCTGGATATGCAGGCCGACGGACGTTCCTCCGGCCTCGGTGGCTCCCTTGTTGCCCGCCTCCATGAGGCCGGGACCGCCGCCGGTGATGACGCCGTAACCCGACTCGACCAGCAACTTGGCGATGGTCTCGCCCTCGGCATACAACGGGTTCTCGGGCTTGACCCGGGCGGAACCGAAAATGGACACGCAAGGACCAAGATCGCTGAGCGTTTCGAACCCATCGACAATTTCAGCGAGAATCCTAAACATTCGCCATGATTCACGGATAGATAGCATGTCTATCGGGGATTGGCTCATAGATACTCCTTTTGAGGTATGAAAGGGACTATAGCCCGGTGTGCATAATGGCGCAAGCGCTCCAAGAGAAACCGTGCGCGCGATGAGGGCGCGTAATTTTTCTTCTTCATATCATGTCGGTATGATGAGAATAATTCCGGCTTATGGGAGCGCATAGTTTTTCTTGTCATGGGATACCGGTTACAGGTAGTATGGGACCCTGTTTGGGAATTTACTCTGCATCAGGAGGTTCTATGAAAGTTCATTTTCTCGGTGCGGCGCAGACGGTCACCGGTTCTTGCTATCTCATTGAGGCTTGCGGGATTCGTTTTACCGTGGACTGCGGTATGCATCAGGGGAACTCCGAGATCGAGGCCCGTAACTTCGATACCGATATCTACCAATCAGGAAATATTGATTTTATCCTTTTGACACACGCTCATATCGATCATTCCGGCCTCTTGCCCCGCATTGTGCATGAGGGTTCAAAGGCTCCATTTACTGCACGCCACCGACAGCGGCCCTTGCCGGGCTGATGCTTGAGGACAGCGCGCATATTCAAGAAATGGAAGCTGAATGGAGGCAAAAGAAGCAAAAGCGGCACACCGGACAAAACGGCAAAAGCAAAGAGATCGTACCGCTGTACACGGTTGAAGACGCCCGTAAAGTCCCGGACCAATTCCGTTTGGTGGAATACAACAAAACCTTCGAACCCCATCCGGGCATTGCCGTCACCTATAAGGACGCCGGCCATATCCTCGGCTCCGCTTTCTTGGAGCTGACCGTAACGGAAGACGGCAAAACGACCCGTGTCGTCTTCTCTGGGGATTTGGGGCGTCCGGGCACGCTCCTGATGCATGATCCGGTCGTCGCCAGCCAGGCTGATTATCTGTTCATTGAGAGTACGTACGGCGATCGTAATCATAAGAACGAAGAAGCAACATTTGACGAACTGGCGGAAGCCATCGCCTACAGCTACAATAACCATGACAAGGTCATCATTCCCGCCTTTGCCGTGGGGCGCACACAGGAGATTTTGTACTGCCTGTACCTGCTGCGGCAGAAGGGGAAGCTCCCGGATGACATGCCCATATTCGTTGACAGCCCTCTGGCGATCCGCGCAACGGAAGTCTTCAAAGAATTCAAGGACTATTTGGACACGCCCGAGATCGACCTGTCAGGGAACATGTCCGCATTGCTGCCCAACCTGAAATTTACCTTGAGCGCTTTGGAGTCCCAGGCGTTGAATGTGATGAAAGGGCCGGCGATCATCATTTCCGCAAGCGGAATGTGCAATGCCGGGCGCATCCAGCACCACCTCCGGCACAACGCATGGCGTCCCACGGCCAGCATCGTCTTTGTCGGGTATCAGGGCGTCGGCACGCCGGGCCGTAAGATCGTCGATGGCGCAAGCTCCATCCGGCTTTTCAATGAAGATGTCGCCATCAAGGCCAAAGTTTTTACGATTGGCGGGTTTTCCGCGCACGCCGGGCAGAGCCAGATTTTGGATTGGATCCGGAAAATGGCGCATCCCGGTATGCAGGTCGTGCTGGTGCATGGCGAAGAGAAAGCACAGCAGATCCTTTCCGGCCTTATCAAAGACCAGTTCCATCTTTCAGTGTATGCTCCCGGCTATTTGGAAGAAATGGCTCTTGCGGCGGGAGCTACTCCCGAAGTGGTCGTTACCGCCCAACCGAAGAGTTATGCGCATGTGGACTGGGACTTGCTGCTTGAAGAAACGGAAGGCAAGCTTTCCAAGCTCCGTACGCGCCTTGAAAAGGCTGGGGAACGGCCTTGGGATGAACAGGTTGATATCCGGGATCGTATCCTTGAGCTCAATAAGGAATTGCTGTCCGTCCTGACTCAGCTGTAAGTGAAGAAGAGTGGCCCGCAATGGGCCTCTTTTTTCTCCGTTTTTGATTGAATAGAATCCGTTCACTTCAACGTTGGTGACAAACCGACCGTTTCCTACTGGAGTTTTCATGCGAATCATTGCCGGTGCCCTTGGAGGCCGGAATCTGAAGACGGTTGCAGGGCCGGGGTATCGTCCGGCTACGGCCAAGGTACGCGAAGCCATTTTTTCCATGCTTTCCTCGCGAGGCGTTGTATGGAGCGGTTTGCGCGTTCTGGATTTGTTTGCCGGAAGCGGAAGCCTGAGCTTTGAAGCTCTCAGCCGGGGAGCGCAAGAGGTTTGCCTTGTCGAGCGCGAGCCGAAAGTTGTGCAATGCTTGAACCAGAATGTGGAAGCGCTGGATGTGTCGGATCGGTGCCGTGTGGCGGAGAGCGATGTCCTGCGTTTTCTGCGGGGCAGGGCGTATCAGCCGTACGATGTCATTTTGCCGATCCGCCGTATGGTGAAAATCGGCTGGTCCCTACGCTCAAGGCCATTATGAAGGGCGGCTGGCTCGCACCCGACGGCTATTTGCTTGCCGAGATTGAAGGCCTACTACGTTTTGACGCCGCAGCGGCCCATGAGGAACTTGAATTGGAAATCGATCGAAATTACGGACAAACCCGGATCATCTTATGGCACAAGACAAACGAGTAGCGATCTATCCCGGAACGTTCGATCCCTGACGAACGGACACGCGAACATCATCCGGCGAGGATTGCGCATGTTCGACAACATCATCGTCGCGGTAGCCGCCGATACGGGGAAATCGCCCCTGTTTTCCCTCGAAGAGCGCGTGGCCATGGCGGAGAAAGTTTTCGCCAAGGAGCCGAATATTTCCGTTGAGCCGTTTCAAGGGCTGCTTGTGGAGTATGTTGCACGCCGGAATGTCCATACTGTGCTTCGAGGGCTTCGGGCCGTTTTCAGACTTTGAATATGAATTTCAGATTGCGCTCATGAACCGCAAGCTGCGCCCGGATATTGAGACGCTGTTTCTGATTTCCGATTACCGCTGGCTGTATATCAGTTCAACCATCGTCAAGACCGTCGCAAGTTTGGGCGGAGATGTGCGCGGGCTTGTCCCGGACCATGTTCTCAGCTGCTTGCGAGCGCTTCGGATTCACGCACGGAGAGATCGAACCCGTATCGCTGCCGCCCGTACCGGAACTCTCGGAACTTGCGCGCTTACAGGAACTGGAAGCGTCACTCGACAGGGATACTGATAAATGACGAAACCACGCGTCGTCTGTCTTGTCGGCCCTACGGGCGTTGGAAAATCCGCGATCGCTTTACGCCTTGCCGGGCAGTTCAACGGAGAGATCATCAATGCGGATTCGCGTCAGGTTTTTAAAGCTTTTCCGATCATCACGGCTCAACCCTCTCAGGCGGAACAGTCAGTGCTCCCGCATCGCCTTTACGGTTTTTGAAAACGGACGCCCGTTTTTCCGCCGGGGCTTGGGGGAAAAGGCCCTGGAGCATATCGAACACACGGCATTTCCCGTGTTTGTGGGAGGCACGGGGTTATATCTCCGGGCCTTTTTGACAGCATTGTGGATATTCCGCCCATACCGGATGATATCCTCACGAGACTTACGGAAGCGTGCCGCATCGAAGGCTCGTTGGTGCTGCATCGGAAACTGAAGGAAATCGATCCGGCATACGCCGCCCGTATCCATGAGAACGATCGGCAGCGCATTGTGAGAGCCCTTTGCGTCTATGAGGCCACAGGGAAAACCTTTTCATGGTGGCACAGCCAAACGCCGCCCCCGAGGGATGCGGATGTGCTGCGTATAGGCTTGCGCCTTCCGCTTGATACGTTGACGCCTCTGTTGGCGCGCCGCATCGACTTGATGCTTGAGGCAGGCGCGCTTGAGGAAGCCCGTTCCGAGTATGCTGTATTCCCCGAGGGGACGCTGCCGGGATGGTCCGGTATCGGATGCCGGGAACTTCATCTGTATCTTTCGGGCGTCTTGTCGTTGGATGCCGCACGGGAGCTGTGGATCAAAAACACGCGGGCGTACGCGAAACGGCAACTGACGTGGTTCAACGCGGATAGCCGGATCCAGTGGTTTGCCCCAAATGAAGGCAAAGAGATCCTCACTCTCGTCAGCGAGTGGCATCAGCGGAAAAGGATTAGTGACCAGACAGGTCTGCCCTTGGCTCGAATCACATAAAAAGAGCCGTCCTTCCCATACAGGAGAGGACGGCTCTAGTCTTTCAGGAGAAAACCTTACTTCTGGCTTTCTTCCACGATGCGCATCGTGGTCGTAGCGATCTCCAGTTCTTCATTGGTGGGAATGATGAGGACGGGGATGCGGCTGTCAGGTGTGCTGATGACGCGGGCCCCGGGCTTACGGGTATGGTTTTCCTTTTTGTCCACCTTGATGCCGAAGGGCTCAAGGCCTTCGCAGACGGCTTCGCGGACGAATTCATCGTTTTCGCCGATACCGGCGGTGAACACGATGGAGTCAACGTTGCCGAGCAGGAAGAAGTAGGAGCCGAGCACTTTCTTGATGCTGCGGGTCAGCATCTTGAACGCAAGGGCGGCCTTTTCGTCACCTTTTCGATGTTCGCGTGTACGTCGCGCATATCGCTGGTGCCGCAGATGCCGAGCAGGCCGGACTGTTTGTTCAGGACCGTATCGGCTTCCTGAGGCGTCATTCCCTTCTTTTCCATCATGAAGGGAACAATGGCGGGGTCGATGGAACCGCAGCGCGTACCCATCATCAGACCCTCAAGAGGCGTCAGGCCCATCGAAGTATCGATGCACTTGCCGTTCTGAACGGCGCTCATGGAGGAGCCGTTTCCGAGATGCATCGTGATGGAGTTCAGTTCCGAGAGGGGCTTGCCGAGGAAGGCCGCCGTCGCTTTCGCAATGTATTTATGGGAGGTGCCGTGGAAGCCATAGCGGCGGATGCGCAGCTCTTCGTACAACGAGTAGGGCAGGGGATACAGATACGCTTCGGGAGCCAGGGTCATGCCGAATTCGGTATCGAAAACGCCCACATTGGGAACGCCGGGGAAGAGCTTTTCCGCAACGTCGATGCCCATCAGGTTGGCCGGGTTGTGCAGCGGGCCGAGGGGGAAGCAGTCGCGGATGATTTCTTTTACCTTTTCGTCGATAAGCACGGGATCGGTGATCGCTTCGCCGCCATGCAGCACGCGGTGCCCGATTGCCGAGATTTCCGACTTGTCCTGAATAACGCCTTTTTCGGAGTCCAGAAGCAAGGAAATGACGTCTTCCATCCCTTCAACGTGCGTGGGGAAGGGACGCTCGACAACGATTTTCTCTTCCTTGTCTGTACCGGGAGCAATCTTATGGCTCAGTTTGCCCATAGGCTGCCCGATACGTTCGACGACACCGGAGCACAGAACGGATTGGTCGTCCATATTGAACAATTGGTATTTACAAGAAGAAGAACCCGCGTTGATGACCAGAATTTTCATTGTTCTACCAGCTGATTAAAAAAGTTGAAGAGTCTTGTGACAATAAAAAGATGAAGGATCCGGCATCTTCCGCAAAAAAAAAAGGCATCAGTACGAAAGAGGTGGATCCGGATCCTCCAAGAGTGCCTTACTTAAGGGTGATTAAACCCTTTTCAGCCTGAGCCTGGATAGCCGTGATCATGACCGTGTTGATGATGTCCGGCACGGTGCAACCGCGGGACAAATCGTTCACGGGCTTGTTGAGGCCCTGCAGGACGGGGCCGATGGCAAGCGCATTGGCGGCGCGCTGGACGGCCTTATACGTATTGTTCCCGGTATTCAGGTCCGGGAAGATGAACACGGAGGCGTGGCCGGCGACGGGGCTGGTGGGAGCCTTCGTTCGGGCCACTTCGGGATCGATGGCCGCGTCATACTGGATGGGGCCATCAAGGAGGAGCTCGGGAGCCCGTTCATGCGCAAGCTTGGTCGCTTCGATGACTTCGTCCACGGCTTCGCCCTTGCCGGAAGAACCGGTGGAGTAGGACAGCATGGCGACGCGGGGTTCGACGCCGAAGACACGGGCGGTATGCGCCGAGCTGATGGCGATGTCCGCAAGCTGGCTGGCTGTGGGATTAGGATTGACCGCGCAGTCGCCGAACACAAGGATGCGATCCTTGAGGCACATGAAGAACACGCTCGAAACGATGGAGGTATCCGGTTTCGTCTTGATGATTTCAAAGGCGGGACGGATGGTGTGGGCCGTGGTGTTCACAGCGCCGGAAACCATGCCGTCGGCGTCGCCGATCTGAACCATCATCGTGCCGAAGTAGGTCGAGTCCTGCATACGCTCCTGCGCCTGCTCCAACGTAAGGCCCTTGCTCTTGCGCATTTCGTAATACTGCTGGGCATAGGCATTGAAACGCGGGGAGGCTGTGGGCTGGATAATCGTGGCATCCTGCAGCTTGAGGCCAAACTTCTTGATCTTCTCCTGGATGGCGTCGGTATCGCCAAGCAGGATGATATCCGCAATCCCACGCTCGCACAGGGACTCGGCGGCGCGCAGAATCCGCAGTTCCTCCCCTTCGGGCAGGACGATGCGCATACGATGTTTCTGAGCCTGCTCCGCGAGGTTGAACTCGAACATCATCGGGGTAACGCGATCAGAGCGGAAGTTGAAAATCTTGTTGACGAGGGTTTCCTTGTCCACGCCTTCGGAGAAGGCGTCAAGCGCCACGGTGATCTTCCGATAGTCTTCGGGGGAGATCTTTCCGTGCAGCTTCAGCAGTTCCTGACACGTATCATAGGTGGCGCCCTTCACGGAAAGGATGGGGACAGGGATGCCCGTCCAGCCTTCCATGAGCTTCTGCATACTCTCGGGCAGATCGATGCCGCCGGTGAGGAGGATGCCCGCAATGTTGGGATAGGTGGACGAAAGGTGCGAGGTCAGGCTGGCGAGGATGATGTCGGAACGGTCCCCGGGGGGGTGACGATCAGCAGATCCTGCTCAAGGTAGTTCATGAAATTGCCGACCTGCATAGCCGCGATAAGGTAGTCGTGAACAAGGTTGTTCAGGCCTTCCTTGCCGAAAAGCATGCGTCGGCGTTCATCCATTTCTGGACTTCACCGACGCTCGGATTGCACAGGGCGGGGTTTCGCTGATGAAGAACAGTGGAGTGAAAGCTCCAGAGCCTTCAATGATCGTGCTCGCACAGGTGGGGCAGTCTTCGGTGGTGAACGATACGCGGTTGACGAACACGCAACCCACTTCGCGCCGCTTGTCCTTCAGCAATTCCAGGTTACTTCTGACGGAGGCCTGGATGGCGTCGAGGGATTTATCCTTGCCGTTGATGACGAGCGCGAGCGGAATATTGAGGCTGGCGGCGATCTCGGAGTTCAGCTCGAACTGGACGGCCGTGTCCTTGTCCCGGGAAATCCGTGCCCTGGCACAAAACGAAATCATACTCGTTTTCGAGAGCTTTGTACTTCTGAAAAATCTTTTCGATCAACAGGGACATATTCCCCGAAGTCACCAGTTCGAGCGCTTCCTTATAGGTACACGCGTAGGTGTCCCTATACAGCATATCCAGCTCAAAATGCTTGAGGATCAGATTGATGCTGGAGTCGCGCCGGGCTTCGTCCTCGCTGTCGATGATAGGACGAAAGAAGGCGACCTTGCGCACCTGAGACTGCAAGAAATGCATCAGCCCCAAGGTGACTACGGTTTTCCCACTCGAGCCTTCCGTACCAGTGATATAAAGAGAATGGGCCATAAAGAGGTACTCCGGGATATAAGGATTACAGTTTCTTCCGCAAAGCAGTAAAATCCACATAATAATAGACGGAGTGCCCCTTTCTGTCAAAAGGCACTCCGCCGACAGAGTCAAAACCGGGAACCGGCAGAACCGGTTCCCGGGAGAGAGTGTTATTCCGTTACCTTGGGTTCTTCAGCGGCCTTCGGCTGTTCGGCAGAACCAGAGAACGCCGCCATGTACTTCAACAGCTGATAACGATCGTTATACGCCTTTTCCAGGTCGTTCTGGAGACGTTCGGAATCTTGAGGCGCGATGCTCTTCAGCTGGGCGTAACGGTTTTCACCGGCCAGGAAGTCACGCAGCGTTCCGTCGGGAGCCTTGGACTCCAGAGTCAGGGGCGCTTTGCCCTGTTCGGCCAATTCGGGGTTGAAGCGGTACAGAGGCCAGTAACCGCTGTCGACGGCCAGCTTGCCTTCTTCCATGCTCTTGCCCATGCCCTTGCGGATGCCCTGGTTGATGCAGGGGGCGTACGCGATGATAAGGGACGGTCCCTTATAGGCTTCGGCTTCCTTCAGTGCCTTGAGGGTCTGCTGCTTGTTGGCGCCCATGGAGATGGAAGCCACATACACGTACCCGTAGGTCATGGCCATACGGCCCAGATCCTTCTTGCCGGTACGCTTGCCGGCGGCGGCAAACTTGGCGACGGAGCCGAGCAGGGGTGGACTTGGAAGCCTGGCCGCCGGTGTTGGAGTACACTTCGGTGTCCATAACGAGCACGTTGATGTCTTCGCCGGAAGCGAGGACATGGTCCAGGCCGCCGTAGCCGATGTCATAGGCCCAACCGTCACCACCGAAGACCCACACGGACTTCTTGGTGAGCAGGTCGTTCATATCCCAAATCTGCTCGAACAGTTCATGTTCCGGAGCGTCGGACAGCGCCGCAAGGATTTCTTCACCGAACTTCTTGGAACCTTCGGCGTCTTCCTTGTTTTCCAGCCAGCCGTTGAGAGCGTCGACCAATCCTTCGGGCAGGCCGGGCAGCTTGGCCGCTTCCGCAACGATGTCGGCGAGCTTTTCGCGACGATGCTTGACGGCGCTGAACATACCGAAACCGTATTCGGCGGCATCTTCAAAGAGGGAGCTGCCCCAAGCCGGGCCGTGACCATCCTTGTTGGTGGTGTAAGGCACGGTGGGAGCGGAACCACCCCAGATGGAGGAGCAGCCGGTGGCGTTGGCGATAAGCATCCGTTCGCCGAAAAGCTGGGTGATCAGCTTCACGTAGGGGTTTCGCCACAACCGGCACACGCACCGGAGAATTCAAGCAGAGGCTGTTGGAGCTGAGAACCCTTGAGCGAATCGCGGGCAACCAGGTTATCCTTCGGTTCCACGCATTCGGTGGCGAACTTCAAGTTGGCGACCTGATCTTCAATCTGGGTGTGCAGGGGCTTCATGACCAGAGCCTTGGTCTTGGCCGGGCAGACTTCGGCGCAGGAGCCGCAGCCGAGGCAGTCTTCAGCATACACCTGAATGCGGAACTTGAGGCCCTTGAGTTCCTTGCCGATGGCGTCCTTGGTGACAAACGTATCCGGAGCGCAGGAAAGTTCTTCTTCGGTAGCCAGAACAGGGCGGATGGCCGCGTGCGGGCAAACGAAGGAACACTGGCAGCACTGGATGCAGTTTTCGGAAATCCATTCGGGAATGTTCACCGCCACACCGCGCTTTTCATAAGCGGTGGTGCCGAGCGGAACAAGGCCGTCGGGCTCAAAGGCGGACACGGGCAGCTTGTCACCCTGCTGGGCGAGGATCGGACGGACCACGTCCGTGATGTAGGCCGGTTCGTGATTGTGGCCGCAGCCGCAACCGCAGGAGCAGGCTTCAGCCTTGTGTTCGTCAACAGCCTCAGCCCACTCGGCCGGAATCTTGATTTCGGTCAGCGCGGCAATGGCGTTGTCCACGGCGGCGAGGTTCATGTTCACGACCTTATCGCCCTTGCGGCCGTAGGTCTTCTTGATGGAGTCCTTCAGCAGCGCGACGGCCTGCTCGAAGGGGATCACCTCGGCGAGCTTGAAGAACGCGGTCTGCATGATCATGTTGATGCGTCCGCCAAGGCCGATTTCCATGGCGACCTTCACCGCGTCCACGTTGTAGAACTTGATGTTCTTGCGGGCGAGGGTGCGCTTCATGGCAGCGGGCAGTTCACGGCTGAGGTCTTCAACGGTGTTCCATTCGGAGTTCAGCAGGAAGACGCCGCCTTCCTTGATGCCTTCGAGCACGTCGTACTGGTGTACGTACGCGGACTTGTGGCAGGCAATGTAGTCGGCCTGGTTCACCAAGTAGGTAGAGTGGATGGGAGACTTGCCGAAGCGCAGGTGGGAGACGGTGAAGCCGCCGGACTTCTTGGAGTCGTAGGCGAAGTAGGCCTGGGCGTACATGTTGGTGTTGTCGCCGATGATTTTGACCGCCTGCTTGTTGGCTCCCACGGTGCCGTCGGAGCCGAGGCCGAAGAACTTGCACTGTACAGTGCCGGGAGCCACGGTGTCGATGTCGGCGCCAACTTCAAGGCTGGTGTAGCTCACGTCGTCGGTGATGCCCACGGAGAAGTGGTTCTTGGGGCCGACGGTGGTCATGTTGGCGAAAACGGCTTCAGCCATGGCGGGCGAAAATTCCTTGGAACCCAGACCGTAGCGGCCGCCGAGGATTTCCGGCGTCTTGCCCTTTTCCATGAAGGCGGCGCACACGTCCAGGAACAGGGGCTCTCCGATGGAGCCGGGCTCCTTGGTGCGATCGAGAACGGTGATGGTCTTCACCGTGGAAGGGATGACCTGCAGGAGGTGTTCGGTGGAGAAGGGACGGAACAGGCGGACCTTCACGAGGCCGACGCGCTGGCCCTGGGCGTTCAGCAGGTTGACGACTTCCTCAATGGTTTCGCAGGCGGAGCCCATGGCCACAACGATGCGGTCGGCTTCCGGATGGCCCACGTAGTCGAAGGGACGGTATTTGCGGCCGGTGATGCCCTCGACCTTCTTCATCGCTTCGACAACGACGTTCGGGACCGCATCATAGAAGAGGTTCCGGCGTTCGGTGTTCTGGAAGTAGATGTCGGGGTTCTGGGCCGTGCCGCGCTGATGGGGGTGTTCCGGATTCATGGCGTTCTGCCGGAATTCGTTCACCTTGTCCCAATTGACGACCTTGCGGATGTCTTCATAGTCGATGACTTCGATCTTCTGGATTTCATGGGAGGTGCGGAAACCGTCGAAGAAATGGCAGAAGGGGACGCTGGATTCGATGGTGGCCAGATGGGCAACCAGGGCGATGTCCATGCATTCCTGGACGGAGCTGGCGCAAAGGAAAGCAAAACCGGTCTGGCGGGTGGCCATCACGTCCTGATGGTCGCCGAAGATGCTCAGCGCGTGCGTGGAAAGGGCACGGGCGGAAACGTGGAATACGGTGGGAAGCAGTTCACCGGCGATTTTGTACATGTTGGGGATCATCAGCAGGAGGCCCTGAGAAGCCGTAAACGTGCTGGTCATGGCACCAGCCACCAGGGAACCGTGCACGGCACCGGCGGCACCGGCTTCGGACTGCAGTTCACGTACGGTGACGGTCTGGCCCATCAGGTTTTTCTTGCCGGCGGCGGCCCAGTCGTCAGCGAGTTCGCCCATCACGGAAGACGGCGTGATAGGATAAATACAAGCGACATCGCTGAGAGCATACGCGATATGCGTGGTTGCCGTGTTGCCGTCCATGGTTTTCATTTTCTTAGCCATGAAGACTCCCTTCCGCCCCCCCGGCGGACTTTGTTTGTCATGCCTTCAAGAAGCATAACGAGATACGTGTTAGCCGTGTGGTCACGCATGGGCCAATACGGCAAAGTCGTGTACTGTTCCCAGATACGGCGAGCCATTATGAATAGGCTTTTCCCATAACATTCATCGGATGTGTACTCTCGGGGAAAAAAAAGCCCCTTGCAGAGAATACCGACTTGTGCATCCGTGTCTATTGTTATGTTGCCGCCCGGCTCTGGCGTTCAGGCCCCGTACGCCCCGCAAGGCAACTCCCTCCCTCGCTTTGGCAATGAAACCTGACACATTCGTTTTCTCGCAGGGAAGATGTCATTCCACACATTTTTGAGATGAAAGACAAAATTCCGCGTGCAAAGAGACAGTAGCATGGATTTGTTTGGTTGAACAGTCTATTTCCATCAAACACGCAAAAAAATCTTTTTGCACAAACAACGTTTTCTTTATAGTTAAATATTTTTTGATAACAATTTCAATCAGGTATTTTATGTATACCCCGTATTCCGGTTACAGAAAAACCGCTAAATCAAATCAGGGTCTACGGGCTTGCGTTCCCAATGGATTTTCCCTTCGCCTTTTCTGAATTTACGGAGGAGGACATAGAGGGCTCCCGCTCCGCCATCGGAAGGTTTGGCCGTACAGAACGCAAGAATGACACGCTTAAGCGGTTCTTGGGTAAACCACTCCTGAACTTTCTCTCTGAGGATGGATATACCATGAGGAGAGTTCAGGCCGCGTCCGGGCACCACGAGGACCGTGCGCTGCCCTTTGAAATACGCCGCACGGAAAAAGCCCACCAAAGCGTCAAAAGCCTGCTGCGCGTTCATTCCATGCAAGTCCAGATGTGACTCCGGACTGAATTGACCCGCCTGCAGTTTTCCCACAAGCATCAGATCGAGGCCGACAACATGTCCTTCCACATATTCATCGGTGAAGGCAAGCGCGAACTCAAGCTTTCCGTCGATGAATTCCTGAAGCGGGTTAGGCGGCGTCTGCACGGGAGGAATGGATACCGGCGCTTCCGCCGCCACTTCCCGCCCTTTCCAGAAAGCGGGGTAACATCCTGCATGGCCGCAAAGAAATTGATGTCCTCCTCGCCTGTTTCATTCCCCGTTTTTTTCGGAGTGGAGGAGGCAGCATTCTTGCCGGCTATTTCAGGAGTAGGATTGTTTTTTTTCGTTTTTGACAACGAACGATCGGTCTCCCAGAGAGCCTGTTTGCCGAGTACAGGGTTATTCAGGGAGGTAACGGAAGGCCGTTTTTCGCGTTTTGCGTTTGCCGGAGCGCCCAGTTTGGTCACGCCGGAGACGGCATTCAAAAGGCTCTGGTCTCCCCTTCATCCTGAGGAGAGACGAATTCCGCATAGAAAGAGGAAACCTCACCGTCATTATTGGAGATGAGGCCATTTTTCTTGAGGCTTTTCGCCTTTTTCTTTTCGTCATGAGACAGAAAACGTTTCTTATCAAGCTTTCGAAAGGGGTTTTTCGCCCTCGAAGGGTTTTTCTTCATTCATGATTTGCAACCTTCAGTGTGTTGGGAACAATCGGATATCGGCTAGAATAGTCTCGAACGGGCGGACCGCAAAGGGCGGGAATGGGGAAGGAGTACTCGAGAAAGGAAACTGGCCTCTTGCGCAAGTAATGGGAAAAGCCTATTCTCACCGGACAAGTTACCCAATGCTAGTTTAGGAGAGGATCATGCCCCTGACGCGAGCCCAAGCGTATACCGAAGCCGGGTGAACATCGATGCCGGCAATTCCCTTGTTTCCCGTATCAAATCCATCGTATCCCAGACCCATATCCACGGGGTCCTTTCGGATATCGGGGGTTCGGCGGGCTTTTCAAGCCGGATATGTCCGGAATGGCCGAACCGGTGCTGGTTGCTTCCACCGATGGGGTCGGCACCAAGTTGAAGCTGGCCTTCGCTTTCGACAAGCATGATACGGTCGGTATCGATCTTGTGGCTATGAGTGCCAATGATATTTTGGTTCAGGGCGCGTCCGTTGTTGTTCCTCGACTATTTTGCGACCGGTAAGCTTGATGTGGACAAGACCACGCAGGTGATCGCCGGCATCGCGGAAGGCTGCAAGCAGGCCGGATGCGCCCTCCTTGGCGGTGAAACGGCCGAAATGCCCGATATGTACGCTGACGG